>ULJK01024560.1_pt1 | contig 15553 bp, 17 predicted proteins | sample 1950861 | NCBI WGS metagenome assembly ULJK01 (sample SAMEA4835470, study PRJEB28245) | human gut metagenome | biome: gut microbiome; material: fecal sample | place: Denmark | collected 2008
AGCTCGTTCGTTTTCACCAATCCCTTGATGATACTTGCTACGTCATCCCCATATTCGGCGTTCACCTCGTCGATAGACAATACATGCCCCTTCACGATTTCGTGCAACATGATACCGATCAGGCACGAACCTTTCATACCGATTTCCTCGGCAACGATCACTGCCGTTTGTAAATCTCTGATGACGGGATTCATCCCGAAGTTATTGCGTTGCAGACCGTTACACTGGGCCGCTTTGATAAGATGTCTCTTTAACTTTAGGCAATCCTTCCAGGAAATGCTATCTCCTGCAGATTGCAACAAATGCCGGTAGAGTGAAAAAAGCTCCTTTTTTTCCTCCGATGTAAAAAAGTCGTCCATATTCAATCTTGTTAATTCGATGTAAAATTAGTTTTTTTCCTGCACATTCAAAAGGAAGTAACAATTATTTGTTATCAGTAACTTATAAATATGGTTTGGTTATCAATATGTCACTTTTCAGCCCTAAAAGAACCAAAGTGAAGAACCATAAAAAAGAACCATTTTAAAGAACCGATTATGATAGGGCAGATTTTTTTCAATGAAGTTAGGGCTAGTTTTAATTTGAGGAAGCCGAAAAGTGACAGACCAACGAATATATATCTGGTATGCCGAATAAATAAAAAGCAGGTAAAGTTATCTACAGGAGTAAGAGTGTATCCCGACCAATGGAATACTAAAAAGCAGGAAGCGTATGTAAGTCCAAGATTAACCGAGTTGGATAATATAAATAACGCAATAGTAAACGATGAGATAAATAAACTCAAAGCAGATTTTATTGATTTTAAGCGTTATATTTGCGATAATCCAAATGAGATTGATAATAGCTTATTTTTACTAAAGAAATATACTTACAAAGATAGGATGATGAAACAACAAGAATTGCAGAAGCCTGTTCAGTGGCTTCGTAGAGCTATTAGCCAAGATAAAACGATAAAATCAGATGGACAAAGGAATACATTGGCTATTTATTTGGGACATTTAAAAGTATTTGAAGAATTTTTAAAAGCAACAGATAGAGAGGATATAACGTTTACTGACATAAATTTGGCTCTAATCAAAGATTATGAAACTTATCTGTTTAATAAACAGGTAGGTAAAGGTAAGACTACTAAAACAAGTACTGTTGGTAATAAAGTAACTGCTTTGATTTCAATTATAAAGAGAGCAGAACCATACGGCTTAATAGACACTTCAGCAGCGAAGTTGAACCTGTATAAGAAGCCCAAAAGTAGGGAAGGTGATGATAATGAAATATATCTGTCAGAAGAAGAAGTAAGCAAAATGTATGCTTTAGAACTCAAAGGCTTAGAAGAAAAGGCTAGAGATGTTTTTGTATTACAATGTTGGACAGGGCAGAGGTTCAGTGATATGCAATTGTTAAATAATGGTACTATTAAAGACTTTGATAATGGGAAGATATTGGAAATAGTGCAAAAGAAAAGAGCACATAAAGTTTCGATACCGTTGTTTCCTATTGCTTTAGAGATACTGGAAAAGTATAATTATCAATTGCCAAAGGTACGTGAAAATACTATGTTGAAATACATAAAGGAAGCAGGACAAAAGGCAGGTATAACAGGCAAACATATTGTAACAGAAGATAGAGGTTCAAAAATAACTAATACTACTTATTGTAGATATGAATTGATAGGTACACATACAGGAAGACGTTCATTCATTAGTAATATGCTGAAACGTGGCTATGATAGTCATATACTTATGAGAATAACAGGGCATACTACAGAAATGGCATTTAAGAAATATGCTAAAATAAGTTCAGAAGATGCAGCTAACTTGATGCTAGAAACAGAAGCTAGCAAGATTGAACAAACTAGTAAAGTTGAGCAGTCTAATAAGGTTGCTACTGTTAGTAATGAGAATATAGCAGAAGCAATAAGTAAAGGTATTGAAGCTGGTTTGAAACATAAGAATGATATAGCCTATGGCTTGTTACTTAATAGTCAGGAAAGCAATATTGAATCTTACGGAATAGATAGAGATGTGGACATAAGCCAATTCGATTTAAATAAGAATGAAATAGACTTTCTTAATAGGTCAATGGATAATTTTGAAGTTGGAACACCATCTTTAAAGGTAAGGAAAGTACTGAATAGATTGCTGGAGCTGGGAATAGTGGTACGGCTTAAATAGATTTATGAAAAAGCCCACCTTGAAATTAATCAAAGTGGGTTTAATCTAAGGACTTTAAATACCTTGTAAGTCTTTGTTTATGTCGTTTATACGTCTACGAATTTCGTCCGAGAAATACCTTGGAGAAAGGAGTTCCTGTAAATAGAAATCTCTGTTGGCAGAATCTGATTTCTCAAAAATGGGCACTGTCCACGATTTTGTGTAAATAGAAAACTAGAGGATTCGAGTTTTATACTTGAATCCTCTAGTTTTCTATTTACACAATATTATGGAGAGTCCCCAAAAATGTAATCTAAGATGTCTTTATTGTCAGGATTTAAGATGTATTCTTTAAAATTGTCCAATGTTATAAGACTGCCTGATTCAGGGTCTGGAAATCTTTGTAAGTAATTATCAAACTTCCTTTTCATTTCTTCTAATCTTTCTTTTTGCATAGTATAATTATTAATTGGTTATGCAGCAAAGGTAGTGATATCTTTCAAACTACCATTCCTCCATCTACCATTTTTTCTGATAAAGATTCCAGCCAGATTAGTAGGTATCATAATAACACCTTTGGTTGTTTTGTAGTAGTTGTAATTGGCAGTAGTGTAATTGCAGTACGCTGTTTCAGAACGTAAATTCTTTACTTTGTCTGCATTATATATAAAGCATATATCTTCGCCAAAGAAGTTGACGTACCACGCTGCTTTACAATCGTGAGTATCCTTGACAGTTAGTAGACTTTTAAGTTTTTCAGTTTCCATTAAATGAGTGGGATAATTAACGTACCGTATATCCCTGCATTTTATTTCAGCTACTATTTTATCTTCGTTGTGTATTAAATAGAAATCTACGGGATTATATCTACCAGTAGATTCCTTGTATTTGGTTATATTTCCATCTTCTAATAATGACTTGAATAAGTCCCTTCCTTTACGTTCCATTGCTAAAAAGTTATCCATTTGCTAGTAATTTGATTACTAGCCTGTTTCTATATTACATATTCATAAACATTAGCCATTGTGCATTTTCATTACAGGCTAATTAGGTTAATATATTTATTGTCTTGTATTGATAATCCTATCTGCTTCTTTCGTGATGTGTTGCTTAATCTCTTTTACTGTGAATCTTACTAAGTAAGTTGATAATAGTGCTGCTGCAATAAGTGTAATGTAAATCATAATCGTTTATTTAATTGAATGTTGTCTTGGTGTATCTTTACTTGAATACTATCTTTGGTCTGTAAATCTCATATCCTTTGACTGTTTTACTGTCAATCCACTTAGCAATAGGTTTACAATCAAACCATTTATCAAGGTCTGTAGCTTTGACCTTATCGGTAATACCTAGTATATCGTATGCTTCTTTAATACAGTCCTTAATATCAGCATTACTAAAGAATCCAGTCTTTATCTGCTTGCTAAGTATTTGTACTATCTTCGTATCTCTGTTTTTATCCGATTCCAGACTGATAAGAGCTTTTTCTATAGCTGTTTTGATGTATCGCAAACTTCTAACTTTATCAGTTCCTAATTTATGATATGCAGGTACTACTAACGGCTGTACTCTAACTATTTCGTCTGTTTCTGGAGTAATAACCAGATTTTGTAGTAGTTCCGTATATCTAAGGAAAGCATCTTTAAATGATAGTTTCTTTCCTGCTTTATTCATTGTTTCGTTTAGTCTTTCATATTCTAATTCAGTAGTCATATTCCCGTTTGCATTGTGTTCCTTTCTTAAAGCGATACCATCATTATAGATAACCTTTTCCAATTTGAAATTATAAAGGTCTAACTTTACCAGCATATCATTCAGGAAATAGTTTCCTTCTTTATCACACACTGCATAGGCACTGTTAAGCATCTTTTCAGCCATACTTTTAGCTTTCTTGCTACTATTGTTGATAGCAGTAATTAATTCGTTTGCACCTTCTATTTCATCATTCATTCTTTGTACCATTTCTTCGTAGGTAATATCTAGATTTAGCTTCCTTTTTCCCACGCTGTTAAAGATGTGTACCATTATGCTTCTAAATGGATTGGATTCAGTCCTGATTCTACCAGCTATCTGGTAAATGTCAGTGGATATATCAAGCAGGGTATTAGTATTGCTGGAATTACTAACCACGAAGCACATACCTGTTTCACTAAAATAATCAGCACCTTCAAATGATTTGGAAGTAATGAAAGTAAATGGTTTATTGGCGCTTCTACTGTTGCTGATAGTATATCCTGCTAATTTATTTCTGTTTGACGGATTATCTGCACATACAATCTTTACTTCCTCGTTACCAAGTTGGCAATATTCTAAAATAGAAGCTATATCTGTAACAGAATTTATAAAGAAATATGCTTCTGTACTTTTATTGCCGTTTATTTCCAGATAGCCATCTTTCTTATAAGCGTTAATATAATTGGCTGCCTTTACATAGGGATGATTGGTTTGGTCTAATTTTACTATTAAAGTGTCTGTATTATCCCATTGAGCTTCTACCAGTTCCACATCTGAAAGAATGGACGGTGTGAAATCTGCACTGATTGGAGTGGCAGACATAAAACAGAATGATTTATATTTTCTAAAGCTATCCAGTACACCGTCAACAGCTTTCTGTCTATAACTGTATGCTTTTAGCAATATATGATATTCATCTATAAGCAGTCTGAAATCGGTAGGATTTAGGTACTGTTCTAAATATTCCATCTTATCATAGGTACACATTATCTTTTTTATTCCAGTGCTGGAAGCATATTTCTTTAGCTCTTTTTTGGCTTGGTAAGTAAAAGTACCGAATAATCCAAATACAGGCTGCTCTTTGCCATCATAGGATGTAATAGTAGTAAGACCAGATTCTGTTAAGCCCGTCTTATTTACAATAAGTTCTGTAGTAGGTACTGCAATGATATAGGATTCATCATTAAAGAGTACTACTGTAGTACCACCACAGCCAGTAACTACTTTATTAAAGATACAATTATGTGGTAAATCAGGTAAGTTTAAATATCCATTAGTTGAATTTATTTTTAAGGTTTTCATAGGTTTTTACATATTAAATTAAGGTAGTAAGTAATCTGAATAGTAGTAAATCTGAATTTAGAAGTTAATCTGGTTAAAATCTTTGGTCTTGACTTCCTTACTTTTTTGGTATGGTATAAGGTAGCATTTGCAAATTTTGGTAAGGATTGGGATAAAATAATAAGCGTATCACTACGCCTATTATTCGCTGTTTCAATTTACTAATTTAAGAAAATGCAGGGAAGAACTGCATTTTTAACAATGGAATCCCAGAGGGGATTATATGAATTATGAAAAATGAATCAAAAAGAAGGAACTAGCTACTATTATTCACTAGTTCCATATTTTAGTCAGAATTTCGCAACAATAGAAGCATTTATGATAGTAGCTGCTTCTTCTAATTTGCTGATACAAAGATAGTAAAACTTTTTGACTATAAAAACTGGAAAATACACAAATTTGAAAAATAGTGTACAGGTGTTTCTAAGCTCTGTATTTACCTACCAGATGTGCGTGAATGCTGGATGAATGAAGGTGAAATATGTCTTTTTATCGTTTCTTTCCAGTATCCCGTTTTCAAGAGCAAAGTATATGCTGTCGTGTTGTATGCTTACTTCGTGGACTATCCGATTAAGTGAGAGGTCTACAATATTAGTACCAATTCTGGTGTATGATTTAAGCCGTATAAGTGCTCCTAATTGGTTCTTATTGCCATTAATGTTAAGCAGGTCTGAATCTATGGTAATATATAGTCTATCAGGTTCTGTGTATCTGTATGTGTTATATGTTCCAGTTCTATCTATTACTAAGTATCCTAGTTCATCAAATTTCTTTAAATGCTTGAATACAGTAGTTTCGCCTATACCACAGGTACGTACTACATCTTTAATTGTTGCATCTGGATTATTGGCTATTGTTACTAGTGTACAGAAGTAAGTGAACGCTTCGTTATTAGTAAGATTCTGAATGTATTGGATGTTTAATTTAATTTTCATTGGTGAGATGTGATATTTATTGTTTTATTATATTTATATTTGCTTCTAAACTTAATAATTGACATTATGAAAAGTAAGAAGAATTGGAATGATTTCATTGCATTTAAGAAATTTAAATATACTCTATTTGCTATTGCAGTAATAGCAGTTGGAATATTATTATGTACTTCTGATAGTATATCTACAACTTTATATGGGGAAGATAACCCAGAAGCTAAAGGGAAAGTATTAGCTACTTATCTAAGTATAATTGGTGGTGCTTGTGTTATCTATGGTCTATATCTTAACAACAAGAAAATAGGTGAACAAACAAGGCAAAATAATATTGCAGAAAAAACTAATATTGATAAACGTTTTGGTGATGCTGTAGGGTATCTGAATAGCGATAATGACGGAATTGCCATAGGTGGTGCATACGCATTGTTTCAGATTGCTAAAGAGGATGAAAGATATAAGTCTATTGTAGCTAATATCTTTTGTGACTTTATTTCTGCAAATTTTTCTTCAGAAAATAAAACCAGATTAATAGGTGTGGTTAAAGAACTGTTACTTCAGAATTTAGATACTGTATTTATTAAGACTGAATTGGTTTTGCGAAATATTTCTTTCGAAAATGATAGATTCCACGGTAAGGCTAATTTCAGGTTTAAAGATTGTTTCTTTGAAGGTGTATTTTTTAATGTGTTGGAATTTGCTCATTTTGATTCTTGTAAAATAAATAAAAGTCATTTAACAGATTGTAAAAAAATAGATATAATACATTCTGAAATCTCAAGTATTGATATACGAAATCTTTCTATGCCTATTGAAGAAGTGAATCTTGTGGATAATTTCTATTTAGGACAGGTCAATATATATGTGCAGAAAATTATTGGTATTTTATTTATTGGTAATACTGATACTTCATCTGATTATGCGTTTGCAGACAAAAGAATAATAGTTTATACAGATTGTGAGGATAAAATAGTCGTCAACAATTGTGATAAAATGGTTTCAATACAAAAAAGAACATTTAGTTGAATTTAAATTATGTGCTTTTTGGTGACACTGTTCACATATCGACATTAAATTATCTGGATTATAAGCCACTTCTTTGCGTTTCATTCCTTCATAGTTCATAAAGCTATCTATATGATGGGCGTGAAACGCAGGAGTGATTACACCTTTGGATAAACATACTTCACATAATGGTGACTGCATTAGTTTGCTAGCTCTAAGTTTGTGCCATCTGTCAGTATTATAAATCTTCTGTCTTTCTATCCTGTTATTTGATGGATTACGCTGTTTCTTCGCTTTCTTTAAATATGGCATTATTGTAGTATTCTGTAGGTATTATATACTCTCCATCTTCCGTAGCTATTTCCAGTGGAAATAGCTTTTTCTTCATAGTGTAACTTTGCAGTTGTGCATATTTTTTAGCTGTATAAAACTGTATCTTTACTAATTTCAGAACGGTGTCTTCCGTTACTTTATCCAGTCCTATTTCCAAACATTTGATTATAGCTTTATGAAGTAAATCTTCTACATTCTGGGACATATAAATAGTGTCTTTATAGTAGCTGGTGTACTGCTTTAGTAAATCTGGGTAGTGCTTAGCTATAATAGCCATAATTTGCTTATGTTGTGATGAAAGTGGTTTGGCTATTGCTGGATTGTAGCTGTACTGCTCGTATTGTGGTTTCCAGTTAATCTTCTTATCTAATTCTTCTGTTGATATGTGAAATATCTGTGCTGTTTTATCTATTCCATAGTCATATATATACTGTTCCAATACTTCTTTACTTGGGATTGTCTTTTTCATTTTTAAATCGTAGGTAGTCATTCATTGTTTGCCTGTTGTAGCTATAGAAGTCTTTCAGTATTGCTTCTACCAGTTTTTCTCTATCTAACTTGTTGTCTGTCTCTTTATATTTGTCTATTAAATCCAGATTTCTGTCAAAGAAATCAGCGATTATCAATCTTAATATTTTAGACCTGTCTTTCTTTAATAAATCGCATAGTTCATTCAGTAGCAGTTCTGTATTCAGGTCTATTTTAAACTTAATTTCTATCGGATAATTACACGTTCTTTCCATAGTGTTTGATTTTTTATTCTATACAAATTTACTGAAATAAAACGGGGTGTCAAAATGAATGTATTACATTCTTAATTAATTGTGTTATAGTCTCTTTATGTGTAATTGAGTACCTTTTTAGCTTTACTATTTAGAAAATAAAAAACGTAATACTATGAAGAAATATTCAATTCCTAAAGGTATAGAGAAAGAAGCTGCCGAATACATACAAGGAGTACTTGCAGAGCTTGAAAATAGAGGTGTTTTAGAGAATATAGATAATGCTGCCTTAGATATGCTGGCAAGAAATTACAGCACATTTATCAAGGCATCCAAACAGTTGGAAATAGACGGTTTGACAGTCACCAGTGATAGAGGTAATATAGCACCACATCCATTGGTAAAAGTAGCAAAGGATGCACAAACACAAGCTATGAAAGTTATGTTGGAATTTGGACTGACAGCCAAAGCACGTACCAAATTACCAAAGATGGATAAAATGGATGACGAGGAATCTACACCATTAGAACAGTTCATTGTTACTGGTAAGAAAGAAGTTAGATGATGAAACTTTACTATAAGTATGCAAGTAAGGTTCTTAATAATGAAATAGTAACAGGCGATACAATAAAACTGGCTTGTAAGAGATTCCAGAATGACTTATTGAGGGATGATTTGGAGTTTAGGGAAGATGTAGTAGACAGGGCTATTAGTTTTATTGGCACTTTGAAACATTATACAGGCAAGCACGCTGGCAGTAACTTCATTCTGGAAGGCTGGCAACAGTTTATTATAGCTAATATACTGGGATTTTACTGGAAGGGTACAGGAACTAGGAGATTCACCAGTTCATACATAGAAGTATCTAGAAAGCAAGGTAAGACTGCTTTAGCTGCTGCATTATGTTTGTATTATCTAATTGCTGATGGTGAAGATGGTGCAGAAGTCTTGCTGGCAGCAAACAGTAAGGAACAGGCAAAGATAGCTTTTGATATGTGTTCCAAGTTTAGTAAGGGACTGGATACCAAAGGCAAATATTTGACAGCTTACAGGGCTGATATTCTGTTTAAGGCTACTAATAGTAAATTGAAGGTACTTGCTGCTGATGATAGCAAACTGGATGGATTTAATGCCAGTTTCGGTTTACTGGATGAATACCACGCTGCCAAAACAAGTAAGGTAAGGGATGTAATAAAATCCAGTATGGGTATGCGTGAGAATCCACATTTATGTACTATTACTACTGCTGGATTCGACAAGACTTTGCCTTGTTACCAATTAAGAACCGTAGCTATAGAAGTGTTGAATGAATTGAAAGCAGATGATGAAATGTTTATTGCCATCTATTCTTTAGATGCTGCTGATGATTGGAGAAGTGAAAAGAACTGGATGAAAGTTGCTCCTAATTTGAATATTACTGTTACCAGCAAATACATCAAAGGACAAGTACAGCAGGCTATTAATAATCCTTCTGATGAAGTGGGAGTACGTACCAAGACACTTAACCAATGGTGTGACAGTGCTACAGTCTGGCTGTCTGATGAAAGTATTATAAAGTGTACACAAGCAGTAGACCTGTCAAAATTCAAAGGATTACCCTGTTATGTTGGAGTGGATTTAGCTGCTACCAGTGATTTAACTGCTGTATCTTATTTAGTCGTTGATAGTGATAAATACTATTTTAAAACTCATTACTACCTTCCTGAATCGGCACTTACAGATAAGACAGACAAGGAACTTTATAAGCTATGGAAAAGGGCTGGCTTACTTACTGTTACTGCTGGCAATGTTACTGACTATGATTACATAACTACTGATATGCTTAAATATTCAGAAATAGTTAATATACAGGCTGTAGGATATGATAAGTATAATGCTACACAGTGGGCTATAAGTGCTACAGAAAAAGGATTACCACTGGAAGAATACGCACAGACATTAGCCAACTTTAATAAGCCTACCAGAGAGATGGAACGGCTTATATTATCTGGGAAGGCAGCAATAGACAATAATGAAATAAACAGGTATTGCTTTAGGAATGTGACTTTGAAGTCAGACCATAACGGCAATATCAAACCTAACAAACAAGTAGACAAAAAGAAGATTGATGGAACTATATCTATGATACAGGCTTTAGGTATGTATTTGCAAGTACCACACTACACAAACCAAATATTTACATTTTAATGAAACTCAATATCAATTTCAATCCATTTAAAAAGAAAGAAGCCAGACAAGAAGAACGCAGCTATAACTTTCTTTCAGATTCTCTATTTTATAATTCAGCTACTACATATTCAGAATCAAAAGCTATGTTGCTATCTGCCGTTTACAGATGCGTAGATGTGATAAGTGATTCCGTTGCACAGTTACCGTTAGAACCGTATTATGTAGATGATGAGGGATTTAAAACTAAATTTACTAAACACCCTACATACTGGTTATTAAACAGAGAACCGAACGACCAAATGAGCAGATTTACTTTTATCAAGACACTGGTTACCAGCGTACTTCTTACAGGTAATGGTTATGCTCTTATTAACAGAGATGAAAAAGGTGATGCCAAAGAACTGATATTCTTAAAATCAGATTCAGTATCAGTCACTTTTAAAAACGGAAAAAAGATGTATAACATTACAGGGATGAACCAATTGGTAGAAGCTATCAATATGATTCATATCCTGAATTTTAGTTATGATGGGATTACAGGTATAAGTACTTTAAAACACGCCAGAAATACACTAGGGTTAACTGCTGATTCAGAAGCGCACGCAGAAGGATTTTTCAAAGGTGGTGCTAATCTGGCTGGCATTATTAAAGTGGAATCCTCATTGACGGCACAACAGAAGCAGGACATTAAAACAGCTTGGAGTAGTGCTTTTAATTCTATTACTGGTACTCCTAATGGTGTAGCTGTGATGGAAGGCAATATGACTTTTCAGCCTATAACCGTAAATCCGTCTGATGCACAACTATTGGAGACTAGACAGTTCAATGTGATTGATATTTGCAGGTTCTTCGGTGTGTCGCCAGTTAAGGCTTTTGATTTGTCCAAGTCCAGTTATAGTACAGTAGAAGCTACTCAACTGGCTTTCTTAACTGATACACTTTCGCCACTACTGGAAAAGATAGAACTGGAATTTGAACGTAAACTGTATAAGCCGTCTGAAAGGAATAATATAGATGTTCGTTTTGACACTTCCGTTCTTCTTCGAGCAGATAAGGCAAGTCTGGCTAGTTATTATAATACGCTGTTCCAGATTGGTGTGATTACTCCAAATGAAATCAGAAAGAATCTGGATTTACCAGCTATTGAAAACGGTGACAAATCATTTGTACAGGTGAATGTACAGACACTAGATAATGCAGTTACTAAGCAAACAGAAAAAGACAATGAGGTATATAATCAAGGGGAATGATTTTAGCTTTACTTGGACTATAAAGGACTGTAACGGCTATATAGATTTATCTGCTGTTACTGATTTGAAGGTAATGTATCAACATTCTACAGTTCCATCCAAGAAATATGTAGCAGATGCCAAAATAGTTGATATAGTCCTTAAAGAGAGGGAAGAAGATTTAGGGGATACTGTTCTTTATGACAGTACTTTAGTGAAAGGCATTGAGTTTGAGGTAACAGCCGAACAACAGCAGGAAATGCTTTTGGGAGACTATAATGTTATCTGTACATTTATAAAGAATGATGATAGTCACTGCTATAAAATGATTAGGGCTTATACCATAGTAGCAGATAATGATGGTCTTAAATATTGCTGTTCTGAATCAAAGGAAAGACTGATTAAGCTAAGTCAGTTGATAAATGATATGGGATTTATCACTAGAGATGATTTACCTACCAAAGTAAGCGAGTTGCAAAATGATTGTAACTATGTCAATATAAATAGTGTACCTACTAAACTTAGTCAGTTAGTGAATGATAGTAACTTTGCTTCCAAAGATGAAGTTCCCAAATATACAACGGAGCTTTCCAATGATGCACAGTTTACCAATATTGTAGACTTGGCAAAAAAGGTTGATAAGGAATCTGGCAAAGGATTATCTACTAATGATTATACTAATGAAGATAAAACCAAGCTTACTAATTTATCTGATTTTGATTCGACAGGTATTAATAAGGAACTAAAAGAACTGGAAGAAGCACTGGCTGCTAAAGCTGATACTAGTGAAATACCTAATTTCACGTCTGATTTAATAAATGATTCCAAGTTCGTAACAAGTTCCGATTTACTTGCTGAAAATGTAGGATATGACAGTACAACTGTGAAAGACACATTGGATTCATTGCTGTACGAAGCTATTAATATAACTTCATTTACCAGTAACGTAAAACCAGTACAGGAAATAGGAACTAACATTAACAGTATAACACTTACTTGGAAGTTAAGCCAGCCAGCAACGGAACAATTTATTAATGATGTACCTGTGACAGGCAGTTCTTTCACATTTGATACTCCATTCAACAGCAATAAATCATTCACACTAAAGGTAAATGATGGAACTACCATCAAATCTAAAACTATTGATATTAAGTTTATGAATAATATATATTACGGTGTATCATCTTCTACTACTTATGATTCCAACTTTATTGAATCTCTTACAAAAGAACTACGGCAAGCTACAGAAATGAATTTCAGAGTAAATGCAGGCAAGGATGAATATATCTGTTTTGCATATCCTTCTCATTATGGAGAAGCCGTATTTAGTGTAGGCGGATTTGAAGGAGGATTCAGAGAAGTAGCCAAGTTTTATTACACCAATGAATCAGGATATAACGAACAATATACAGTTTACTGCTCTGATAATCCCTGTCTGGGAGATACTAGGGTAAAGGTAATATATGTATAAGGGATTACTACGATACTATGAAAGAAACACGAAATTGTAAAATTGAAAAAAGAAACGAAGATTCCAGAATTGTTGAGGGCTATGCAATAGTATTCAATTCTGAATCTAGAGATTTAGGCGGGTTTACAGAAGTTATAGAACCTACGGCACTGGAAGGAGTGCTACAACAGTCAGATATTTTGTGCCTTTTGAATCATAATGAAGACAGAGGTATTCTGGCACGTTCTAAATATGGTGCAGGCAGCCTGAAACTGGAAGTTGATTCTACAGGTCTTAAATATAGCTTTGAAGCACCCTGTACAAATCTGGGAGATGAATTGCTGGAAGGTTTAAAGAGAGGTGATATTACTACTTCATCTTTTGCTTTCACCATTGATTCCGATACTTGGACAAAGAAGGAAAATGGTTCTTATATCAGGACTATCAATAAGTTCAAAGAACTGTTTGACGTGTCACCTGTCTATAAAGAAGCGTATCCTGATACGAGTGTAGCACTTAGAAAGCTGGAATCATTTGATAAAGAAGATTTGACTGATTACTATATGGAGCTAAGACACAAACTACAATAATGAACACTTTAGAACTGTTAGACAAAAAAGAACAGTTAAAGCAACGGGCAGAGGAAATAGTTTCCAAAGCAGAAAAGGAAACCAGACGGTTAAATGAAGGTGAACACGCTGAATTTAATTCTATCACCGTTGAACTGGAAGACATAGATAAGGAAATAAGAAAGATTGCAAGCGAGACAAAACTAACAAACACAAATAATACATCTATGAAAAAAGAGAAGTTTTCACTTTTAAAGGCTATTAATGACGTAGCCAATAGCAGACAACTGGACGAAAGAGCGCAGGAAGTTGTATCTGCTGGTATTGCAGAATTTAGAAAATCAGGACAGAACTATTCTGGACAAATCGTATTACCGATTGAAGAAAGAGCCGATGTGCAAGCGACTGTAGAGGGTGCAGGACAGGAAACCGTAGCAGAAGATAAACTGGCTCTGTTAGAACCATTGAGAGCTAATTTAGTAATGGTTAAAGCTGGTGCAAGTTATCTGTCTGGACTGGTAGGTAATGTTTCTATTCCTGCTTATTCTGGAAGCAATGTTAGCTGGGCTGGTGAAGTATCTGCTGCTACAGACGGTGCAGGTGATTTCAGTGAAGTAAACTTAGAACCAAAGAGACTAACCGCTTATGTAGACGTTTCCAAACAATTCCTGATTCAGGATTCTGCCAGTGCAGAAGAGATGCTTAAACGTGATATTGTAAATGCTATATCAGACAAACTGGAAGCTACAATCTTGGGTAGTGCTGCTGGTTCTGCTACTATGCCTGCCGGTATCTTTAATGGCGTTACTCCTGAAACAAAGGATATTACTTATAAGAGATTGGTTGATATGGAAACTGCACTGGAAGAAGCTAATGTAGCAGGAAACAAATGTTTCATTGTATCGCCATCTGCAAAAGGTATTTTGAAAACGACTGCTAAAGACGCTCTTTACAATGTAACTGACGGTGGTGTACATACTTGTGTCGGTTGTGCTGGTTGTCTGATGGAAGAAAATGAAGTGAACGGTTATCCAGTATATTGTACATCCAATGTTACCAGTAAGGGTGTTGTAATGGGACACTTTGAAGATTTTGTTATTGGACAATGGGGTGGGATTGACTTAACAGTAGACCCGTACACACAAGCAGCTAACGGTAAAGTAAGATTGGTTATCAATGCATATTTCGATGCAAAACCAAGAAGAACAGGTTCTTTCCAAAAAGCTATCTTAAAATAATATGTACGTCAAACTGGAAGAAGCTAAGAAGCACCTTCTTTTGGATGATTCTTTCAAGGATGATGATTTATATATACTTGGACTAATTGATGTTGCAGAGGATGCAGTAGCACGTAATTTGAATCTGAAACTGGATGAATTAGCAGTGGATGGGGAATTTACCCCACCTGCTGTTATTCACGCTATTTTATTACTGATTGGTAATCTATATGCCAATCGTGAGCCAGTATCTTATTCATCCGTTAATAAAGTGCCATATACATTTGATTATCTAATTTCACTTTATAAAAACTACAAAGAAGTATGATTGACTATATACATAATAGAGACGGTAGGGCAACGTCTACACAGGTTAGTAGAATGGATGATATAACAGAGGATGTATTCACACCAGAATTTTATTTTCTCATTAAAAATACCAATGATAATGAAGTAACTGTAGAAATTAGACCTGCTGGACAAGAGAAGTTTATAACTACGGTTCTTTATCCTGGCTGGAATCCTGAATTATGTAGTGCAGTAAGAATAAGCGGTGAAACTGGATTACAGTACGGCTATTAATACTATATACTATGAGGGCAGGGCTACTGACAGAGACAATATTACTACAGGAATCAGTACCTGTTAAAAATGAGTTTGGGGCTACTTCTATGGAATGGGTAGACTATCTGCAAACAAGAGCCA
>ULJK01028534.1_pt1 | contig 14823 bp, 8 predicted proteins | sample 1950861 | NCBI WGS metagenome assembly ULJK01 (sample SAMEA4835470, study PRJEB28245) | human gut metagenome | biome: gut microbiome; material: fecal sample | place: Denmark | collected 2008
TTCATCTTTCGACTTTTCTTTCGAGAAAGTAAAGTAAGTACAAACTGATTCTGTACAGACTTCTCCATCCTTATTATATAACTTTGCTTCAACAATAACGATGTTCCGCTTTACCTCTTTAATAGACGCGCGTAATACGATATGAGAATCTTTGGTATCAATCGATTTTCGGTAACGAGTTTCCATCTTCGACGTCACCCCCGTGGTTTGTAGTTTACGAAGTATAACCCAGGCACAGATTTCATCCATCAAGACAGCTTGAATACCGCCATGCAAGGTATCAATCCAGCCTTGATATTCGGGACGTGGTTTCCAAATGCTTACCACTTCGTCACCATCTTCGTAAAATTCCATTTTTAATCCGGCTTCATTATTGGAAGCACAACCAAAGCAGTTGTACCCTTCCAAACCTTTCCAGGGGTTTATTATCTTCTTCATAGTTCTCTCTTTTAGTTAGTTTTACTTCCCAAATATAAGCAATTTATGGAAAAGAGAAGCCTTTTTCGTCGATTTACTTTCTGATGCAACGAATGGCAAAGGCTTTTGTATCAACACCTGCATTAGATTCTTCAATGATATCCGTATCACTTTTCAGATAGAAAACCTTGATATCGATAGCGGCATTTGCATTATCCAGTGTCCAATATGCCAGATGTTTTTTCTCGTAATCAGTTTGAAAAGCCCCCACATACATTCCTACAGGTATTCCATTAAAACCGGATAAATTAGTTGCAGACTGTACCTGTTCTCCCGCTTTCAAAGGTAACCAAGTACCTGATTTCAGCAAAGAAGCCTCTCCATTCAGATAGTCTTTTAAAATGTTCCAGTCTTTCCAATCCGGTATACTCCAATGAGCAGGCAGAATTTTATTAGAAAGTACTACATTAGCTGTATAAAAATAGTGTTCCGTAGCAGATTGCAGATATCCGACAACATTCGCTGTCACTGCATCCAGTCTGGGAAGTGCTTCACCGCCAACATACGAAGATGCCTCCAGATTATCCCGCATCCAATATTGTGTTCCAATCTTCACTAACGGATAATTATGAATGATTCCTCCACGTACATCACGAACGATATCTTCCAAAGCCAAAACAGATAGTACGTCATCTGCTGTCGTAACAGATAAAGAAACGGTTCCGTTTGCCATCACATATACATTATTACGAATCGGCAAAGTTCCGTCAACATAGGCCAATAAGTGATCTTCCATATTCCATGATATGCTTCCTCCATTCACTTTTCCGGATTTCCCTAGTAACTGTGCCACAACACCTTGAGATAAGTCCACACTACCATCTTTTTTCATCGGATAGGCAACGATTGCCTGCGAAGAAAATTCCGAAGTAACAAGATACTCCTTACATATTTCGGCTACTTGCTTTCCCGAATGTAACACTTTATACACATTCGACTTTTCAAAAGTCAACTTCGAAACATCTATGTATTTATGAAGCGTGACCGATTCTGTATGATCTATTTCGGTTCCGTCCCAATCTCCGATTTCCCCATTCACTTTGCTCATTAATACATCTTCGGCTGATACAAACTTTATTTCCAATTCGCGCTGCTTTCCACTTTTTAATTGTAAAGTAGATGGTAATGGGCTTGTATATAGCTTTCCTGCAGCTTCCAACGTTATGTATTGGTATCCCGGAGTCGCCTCCTGCGGTATCAAAATAAATTCCTTTCCTATCAGTCGTCCGTCTTTTATCTCCCATTCTCCTGCAGGAATAATATCTTTCTCTTCGGAATAACCAGAGAAAGTCTTTTTCTGAAAATCATAACTTGTTTTAGTATAAAAGCCACTCACCGAAAGCGTAGGCTTAACGGATAACATATCTTCCAAATTCTCCCCCTCTCCAGGAATAAGAACAATTTTCAGACGAAAAAACTGATGATTATAGGTCAGAGCGACCGCCTCCTTACTGGCTAAGACCTCTTCTTTAGAAGCAATTAGGAAATCAGAATGTGAATAATCGTCAGGAATATTTTGAGTCGTTGAAACCGCCACCTGCATGGTACTCTCCCCTATCCCCACGCCACTCTTTTGATAAGGATAATAACTGATTAAATTCAATGTAACTCCATCATCCGGATAGTATACCGATTCGTTAGATTCAAACTCACCATTGGATGAACGTATGAAATGAAGATTATCCACATAACGTTCTTCTTGCATTGTAGTGGTTCCGGCAAGAGCAAACAGACCGACTTCATCCCCTTCGGCAAAGTTATTATTTGCCATACGGGTACCAACTGATTCACGAATATCGGCAATAAATTTCAATGGAATATCCCCATTATTAACACTATCCTCCTCTTCCTCCGAAATATGGTTCACACAAGCACTAAGCAAGATAGTACAAAAAACAAATAAACCCACGCCCCTTTGTAGGTTATAAAATAGTTTCATCATATTTATTTTTTAATTTCCCAATAGAAACTTTTGATTGAACAGAAAGAATAGCATAAGAGGAAGTATTCGCTTTCGGTTATGGGATACTGAACAACACGTCTGTTGTACTGAGGAATCATCAATTTCAAGATATCATTTTGATGTCTTGAAAGCAAAAGTATATAATTATATTAAGTCGGAGTATAGTTTCTATAGGAAAATTTTACATTTTTCATCTATAACGCAAACAATCAACAAGTTACAAACGACTAGTCAGGAACAAAGAATTAAACTCTCACATTATTATATTAAGAGCCTGCTAATTTCAGAAAGAATATCCCACTTCTATTCCGGCAATGTGTCTGCCTTGCGAAGATGCATATTGATAACAATAGAATGCATCCAACGACCAACGTTTGGCCAAAGCTATTTCTACTCCGGGACGATAACGCATACGATCGGCTCTCCAAAAAGAAACGTCATCCAAACTCTGATAGATTTCAACAGAGAAATAGGGAGAAACAATTCCTTTTGTAGGAGCATAAGATAATTTCAAGCGGGAACGCAAACGAGTTTCAGAGTTGCCACGATCAAAAGTCTGCTGAAATCTTTCCCTTACAGCTACTTTCAACCATTGATAACGAAAACTGGCAGTAGCAGTTATATGATAGCGATGCCTGAATTTCCAGTCCGAGTCACCCAAATTCCGAAGATGGGTTTCATAGCCAACACCCAGATTCAAAAATGAATAGGGCCGGTAACTTCCGCCAACAGTCAGCCCCCAACGATCCAATTTACTCACATCATCTTTCATGCGCAATTCCAAATCACCTGAAACTGAAAACCGGGAATCTATCTTATGATTTACCTTGAATTTAGTCCATGTATTGAAATCGTCACTTTGTGCCCATGCAGAAAATGATATTCCAAGCAACAGCGCAAATAATAGCCAAGTCTTAGTATTTAATAATATTCTACTCATTGATTTTCGGGTTAAAGTAGCAAAGATAGTAAATTATTCTACGCAAAGAAAAAGCATGATACTGAAAAGATTCTGAAAAGATTATATTCGTATTCTGTCTAAATTCTCATTTGCATATTGTATCTTTGCGTAAGAAACTCTAAAATCATCGGATATGGACAACTTGATGCGTAAACTTCCTATTGGAATACAAACATTCGAAGGGATACGGAAGGACAATTATCTTTATGTGGATAAAACTGCACTTGTATGGCGTATGGCTAACCTAGGAAAACCATATTTTCTAAGCAGACCGCGTCGCTTTGGTAAAAGCTTATTAATTTCTACATTCGATGCTTATTTTCAAGGAAAAAAAGAGCTATTCGATGGTTTGGCTATTGAACAACTGGAGACGAAATGGGAACAACATCCTGTTCTACATCTTGATCTGAATGCCAAAAAATATGAAACGGCAGCAGATTTAATTGCAATGCTAAACCAATATTTAGAAAAATGGGAAGCTATTTACGGCAATGAGAAAAAAGACCGTAGCCCTGAGGAGCGCTTTAGTTATGTAATCGAACAAGCTTCCTTGAAAACAGGAAAAGGTGTCGTCGTATTGGTGGACGAATACGACAAACCGCTTTTGCAGGCTATTACCCGTCCGAAATTATTCGAAGACTATCGTCAGACATTAAAAGCCTTTTATGGAGTACTAAAAAGCGCCGACGCATATCTCCGTTTTGTTTTCCTGACCGGAGTTACGAAGTTCTCACAAGTCAGCGTATTCAGCGATTTGAATCAGTTGAATGATATTAGTCTCGACTATTCTTACGCCACACTTTGCGGCATCACCCGTGAAGAACTAAAGAGTACTTTCGAACCCGAAATTGAAGTTTTCGGGCACAAAAATCATCAGACTCCAGAAGAGGTAGTCACAGCAATGGAACGCAACTATGACGGCTATCATTTTCATCCGGATGGTGCAGGAGTATTCAATCCGTTCAGTGTGTTGAATGCTTTCAGCAAACTGGAGTTGGGTAGCTATTGGTTCCAGACTGGCACACCGACATTTTTGGTTGAACTACTGCAAAAAAGTGAGTATGATCTCCGTACTTTATTAAATGGCATAGAAGCACCTGCATCTTCTTTTGCAGAATACAGAATGGATGCTAATAATCCCGTACCGCTGATTTATCAAAGTGGATATTTGACTATTAAGGATTACGACAGACGGTTTAATAATTATTTACTTGACTTTCCTAACGATGAGGTACGTTACGGATTCATTAACTTTCTTGTGCCATTCTACACTCCGATGAAGAACAATGATCAGGGATTTTATATTGGAAAATTCATTGATGAATTGGAGAAAGGTGATTACGAATCTTTCCTCACCCGTCTGGAAGCTTTCTTTGCCGATATTCCGTATGAATTGAATGACCAGACTGAACGCCACTATCAGGTTATCTTCTATCTCGTATTCAAATTGATGGGACAATTCACGGAAGCGGAAGTGCGCAGCACCCGTGGACGTGCCGATGCTATGGTTAAAACGCCGAAATATGTCTATGTGTTTGAGTTCAAATTAAATGGAACAGCAGAAGAAGCGATGAAGCAAATTGACGAGAAAGGATATCTGATTCCTTATCAGAAAGACCATCGGGAAATAATAAAAATCGGAGTGGAATTTAGTGCGGAAACTCGCAATATCAATCGTTGGCTGGTAGAGACGAGGTAAATATGATAAAACATTTCGGGAAGAATCGTAGCTACGAACTTCCCGAAATAAAAACCGATACCATTGAAAATAAACACTTGTTATCCTCTTTTGGAAACAAGTGTTTTTCAATCTAACCTAATATACCTGAAACTAATCTGACTCTTTTGATTTTGCATTCCAAACCAATAATGCAAAGAATACCGACAGCAGAGCCGCTCCTATCCAGAACCAATTGATATAAGTGAAATCATAAACATCGACTCCATTCTGAACCGTCTTCTGCCCCTCTATCAGAACACCACTCATTACATCCTGTAATCCGGCCCCAATATAACTGGCAATGCCGACTACCCCCAATGCTGCTCCCGACGCATTGCGAGGAGCAATATCGACTGCCATCAGGCCACCTAAAAAACAAATGAGAACTCCGATACCCAAACCGAAAAGAACCATAGCCAACACATCTATCCAAAAGTGTACACCGGGAACCAACAAGAACAGGCTAAGTGCAAGAACATTCATCAATCCGAAAATCAGGGCGGGAACATTTCGACGACCGCCAAATAACTTGTCAGAAATAACACCCGAAAATATGGTACCTACGATACCACAGACTGGACAAATGGAAATAATGAAGCTGGCATCCAACGTGGAATATCCTTTTTGCGCTTCTAGATAAAAAACACCCCAGCTATTGATAGCATAGCGACTGATATACATAAAAGCACTCGAAAGAGCCAGTATCCAGATGGCAGGCATCATCAATACCTGGCGTTGGGCTTTATTAAAGTCTGTCGTTTCCACCACACTCATCTCCTCTTTCTGTTTGGGAGCATTTACAGGAGGAAAGCCCTGACTCTCGGGAGTGTCATGGAAGAACTTCCACACAATTAAAGCACCAAGCAAACCAACAATACCGGCACCGAAGAAACCGTATCTCCACCCCAATACACTAACGATAGACGCAACAATTAGGAAGGTCAACGCCTCACCGATATTGTGGCTGGCAGACCAAAATCCGTAATAGGAACCTCGTTCTTTGTCCGTGAACCAACGGGAAAGTCCCACTACACAAGAAGCAGCACCCATAGACTGAAACCAGCCACTAATCCCCCAAAGGAGAGCAAACAGAATAAAAGAATGGGTAAAACCCAGGCACAGGTTCACTAAAGCAGTTACCAGTAAACCGGTAGTCATAAAGCGGTTGATATTGCTACGGTCGGCCAGAAAACCATTCGTAAATTTTCCAAGGGCGTAAGTAAAGAACAATACCGAACCGATAATTCCCAGTTCTGTTTCGGAGAAAATTCCTTCATCTACGATGGGCTTCTTCACGACATTCAGGCTAAGACGACAAACATAGTACATGCCGTAACCGAAAGTGGCTGAAAGAAAAGTAGACCATTTCAGGTATTTCAGACGACGGGCATCGGAATGAAGATGTTGTGAGCCGGATGAAGACAAAGCTTCCCCGTTACAAGGTCTCGGTGAAGAGACCTTGTAAAAGTTTATAAGTTGTTTCAACATGAAAAAGTCTATTTAGTCGTGAAGTTTCTTTTTGCGCAGATATTCCAATAACAGCGCAGGACGATCGGTTTGAATTAATTTCGCTCCCTGATTAATGATCCATCCCCAGCTTTCTTCCGGTTGATGGAGTTCCACCGCACGGTCATCATCATGACCGCCACATAGTTCGGGCCAAAGAGAATTGATAAACAAGTTAGAACCTGTATCACGCACTTTCTTTATCAGGTTAAGAACCTCCGGATTATCATTATCGAATACTAACTCATAAGCAGCAGGCTTCATGTGAGTCTGATAACTGTCAATAATAGCTTCGGCTCCTTCTTTGTGCAACTGTACAATAGGCATAAAAATTACTTTATCCAACACAGCACCGTTTTCAGCTTTCACTTGCTCATAAGGAAGCCCGGCTTTGATGACACACTGGTCGACTGTTCCAGTCTTCTCGAGTACGGCATAAGCCTCCTGAAAATAATCATAGCCCTTATCAATATTTACCATAATCTTACCTTTGCAGAGCAACATGACTTCCTCCAATGTAGGAATCTGATGTCTTGTTTTACAAGCTACCCCATTTTTTAGACGCATTGCTTTCAATTCCGCTAATGTAAAATCTTCCACCAGTCCTTTTCCGTTCATGGTGCGATTGATTGTTTTATCGTGCATCACTACCAAATGTCCGTCTTTGGTTCTTTTCAAATCAATCTCTACCATATCGACTCCCATATCAATGCAATTCTGTATACCTTGCAATGAGTTTTCCGGAGCATTACGCCAGTCAGCCCGGTGGGATACAACCAATATTTTATCTGGATGATTTCCCAACAGATTTTCTCTGATTTCAGCTATTCTATTTTGGGCAACAGCCAGTTGCACCAAACACAGAAGAAGTATGAAGTTACATATCCGTTTCATAAGTTCAAGCATTAAGAATTTTAATTCAGTTTATTGTTTTTCCAGACTAGTTTTTCTCCCCACATTGGTACATAAGTCTGTTCACAGTTAATCTTCGAAGCCCGTTCGAGTGCCATATCCAATGACCATCTTGATTCATCAACACCTGCATGAGCCAGTTCCAAGATATGTGATAACAAGACATAATCGGGCTCCACCTGTCCCGCACCTAAACCCAGAATATTATTTTCGGTCAGAGCATTGGGAGCATAACGCGGTATCAAAACATTCACATGAGAAGCCAGATTCGTATATTGTTCTGGTTTATAGTTAGAGTCTCCTACATGCATAAAAACGAAATTACCAGTATCTTCTCCACAATCGATCGAAAACACAGTCACAAAATTAGATAACCCGGCATTGTTATGGTCAGTGATACAGGTTTTAATCTTGAATTTTCCAATTTCATAATCTTTATCCCCCTTTGCAGTATAAGGATATGTCGTGTCTTTCAAATAGTTGGATAACACCGGTTTACCTAAATCAAACATAGCCTGGATAAGATCATTATTATAATGATCGGAGTGCTTGTGTGTAACACAGAGAAAATCAATATAAGGTGCCAGCTCTTTCGCCCAACGATGAGAAATGTCAATAGCAAAACATCCTGACGGAGTTTTTACCACATACCCCATATTATAGAGTAACCAGATCGCTGCCGTACCATTTTCTACTTTTGAGTTTTTAATTCCATCCATCACACGATCAAATGCACTCCGATAAAAATAGATAATCGGATCACACTTTTCCATACTCGTACTCGCCTGATCGAAGCCATTCAGATAACTGACGAAATAATCATCTTTACACTTATCCGCATATCCCTGGATCTTGGTCAAAGTAGTGGTACGTCCGGTATTGACAATCAAAGGAGAAGAACTCCACAACTGTTGTGCAGTGGCATCTACTTCCTCTGCCAATTGCGTAAGAATTCCTTCATGACCAGTTTCGGTACTGTTGTTGTCATCATCATCACAAGCAACAAAACCTATTGCCAAAAGACAAAACAGTAAATATTGTATTTTTCTTATTATATCCATCTTATTTCTGATTTTTATAGTCATTAATTATTTTATTGAAAGTCTCAACCACCCGTTCCGGTGTCGGACGCGTATTGTCGTTTTCATGGTCTTTGGTAGCTTCATACATGAAAACCCCTTCATAGCCGATTCCTTCGAGTGCATGCATTAACTTTCCCCATTGAATGTCACCTTGTGTAGGAAGCCAATGACACTCGTTGACAAAGTCAAAGTCCGAAGCGTGTATAGTACCTATACGCTCACCAACAGTTTCTACAAAATGCCCTGTCGTCCCTTTAGTATAATGATTGGTATCAAAACAAACCTTCACACCCGGAATATCTTTGATTATCTCCAAAAGCTCTTCAGGAGTATTACCCAGACAAGTTCTCGGCAGATTTTCGATGCACAACTGTGCTCCTATTTGATCCGCATATTTTTTCAGATAAGCGATAGACCTGGAAGCGTTAGTTATTCTTTGTGCCCGAATACTGTCAGCAATAGGCTCGGAACTAGGATGCAATACCAAACATTTCGGCTGAAATTGAGCACACTGTCCAATCATCTCCGCCATAAAATCTACATTTTCTTTCCTTTTCTTTTCATCCAGCACCGATATGTCCAACGTGCGTGAGAAAGGAAGATGTATAGACCAGACCTTGATACCGGCACTATCAATTTTTGCTTTCATATCCCGGATACGAGGAACAACTTCATCTGCCGGAACTCCTCTATAACACTGGTTAAATGCTACTTCCACATACTCTACCCCCACAGACCGGGCTTGAGAAAAGTCTGTGGAAGCAGGTACTTTCCACAAAGCTGTAGTCGTACCTACTTTATATTTCTGTGCATATAAACCCATTGTCATCGCCATAAATAAGATAAAAACAGGAACTCTCATTATCGCTTACTTTTGACGGTTTGTACCTTGAATATCACCACCACGAATACTCCAGGAGTCTGTTGCTAATGTCTTATTGACAGCAAAAGCCTTTATCGAACCGATATTATTAGATCCGATCGTTCCGCAATAAAGCCGTCTGTCCGAGCCAATGCTAACAGCTGCCATGACTTGTTGTCCCACAGTCTCTTCAAAAACAATGTTTCCATTAGTGATGTCAAGTCCCAGCACTTTGTTATTCGATTGGGTACCGATATAAAGAATACCATCCGTACTCAAAGCACCTCCACTGTAGTTCAAATTGTTACCCACATTTTTCTCCCAGATTTTAGATCCGCTGGCATTTACTGCATGAACAGTCTGCGATCCTTTTTCAGTAAAATAGACATTGCCATTTTTATCAGCAATCGGGAAATAAGCATCTCCTTTTGTAGTCGGATACGTCCATTTCTTCGTTCCGTTTGTCATATCAACAGCAACGAGTCCTCCATTTTTCAAAGTCGCATAAAGTACCTGATCCTTCAAAGCAAACGTAGCTTGTTCTGTCACATTCACTTCTTCCAATTTCCAATTCTGCTCTTTATTCGGTTTAAAAGAATAAATGGCTGCACTTGTACCTGCATAAACATTTCCGGCTTTATCAATAGCCACAGCACTACCGGTTGCCCCGTCAAGCGATTGTTGCCATTTAATAGCACCACTGGATGCATCCAGCGCATACAACGTACTCTTATTGGTGAGACAGTAAAGAACACCATCGGCCGACAATGCAGGGAAAGCTCCTATCGCAGCATCCAATTTTACTGCCCACTTTTGAGTTCCGTTCGGATTAATAGCATATACATTATTAATAGTGGCATTTCTTACACACTGATAGATTGTACCATCAGGAGCCACTAACGCACCTCCGCCATAAGTTATCTGACTGATAGCAAACACCCACTTGAACTCACCGCTCACTACGTCAATAGCAAATAAATGACCCGCAGGAGTAGATGTCGGGATATACATTGTTTTTCCATCCGGAGAGAACACCGGATTGGAGGTCTTTACATATCCGGTAAGTCCACCGAAGTTCAAATCGACAGAATTCCATTTATAATTGCCGACCGTGACAGTCAGACTGCCCGACTCGGTGGTATTATTTACATAAGTCACCGTTACGGCCACTGTATAAGTACCGGTAGTAGCAAAAGCATGCACCGGATTGTTTTCTCCCGATGTCGTACCATCACCAAAATCCCAACTTACCGATTTCACTTCACCAGCCATGAAATACATATCGTTATAAGCAAAGGTAGAAGGCTCCCACACAACCAGTTCCGTACTAGCAAGAATAGGATAGATCAATCCGGGAGTAGCAGAAGTTTCCACCGCAATAGAATTGCCTGTAGGATAAACACAGACTACATTGAATGTATATTCCTGATCGTTAGTCAAACCATCAACGATGTATTCTTCCAATGAAGTATCATCCAGATTGATAATCTGATTACCGGGATTCACGGTAACCTGATAGCGAGTGAAACGTTCACTCGCAGGTTTCGTCCATCTCAAACGCACTCTTTCATTGCCGGCTGCTGCCGTCAGATCAGAAATCGGATATCTTGCATTCTTCGGTGTACAGGCAGCAGTAGTTTTACTGGCCAATCCTCCCGCATAACGAGGTTGCACAGAAAAAGTGTAAGCAACATCGTTCACCAGATTATTGATAGTGGCAGTCATTGTTTTTGCATCCACAGTCATCTCGCCTCCTTCCGCATCTGATGATCCGGAAGTCCAAAGAATCAAATATTCATTCGGACGGGCATTCTCGTATGCTTCCCAGGAAAGAGTCACATTCATATCTCCGGCTGTTGCCGTTAGTGACTTCAGTTCATATAAATCGAAACTTGCCTTTGGCAGATCTTCTTCACAAGCAGTAAAGATTACCGTGAAAATAAACAACAAGCTATATAGTATTTTTTTCATCGTTTGATTTCTTTTAGTTTAATCCTATTAATATCCCGTATTCTGCCACAACAGTTCTGTGTTGTTTATTCTTTCCAACTCCGTTTTTGGAATAGGATACAGGAATTGATAGTCCTGAATAATATGTCCTTCTGCTTTCATAGCCTCCTTAGCACCTCCCATACGTACCAAATCGAACCAACGCTGTCCTTCATAAGGAAACTCCTGTTGACGTTCCAACATAATCGCTTTACGGAAGCTATCCTGATCGGGAAGCTCTGTTATCTGAAGCGGAGACAATCCGGCACGAGTATGCACAGCATTCAAAGCAACCATAGCTTCTGAATTCTGCAAATTACTATAACTGATTTCATTCAAAGCTTCGGCGTACATTAACAGCACATCGGCATAACGGAGAATAATCTGGTCATTACCGACTGTATTATAGGTCGCACTTTTGACATCTTTAAATTTATTCATCACGCATACTTTATCTTCCACCTTTACATAGGTAATCAGATTCTTGCGCTTATCCCCATCTTTGTAGCACTCTTTCAGAGACTTTGTCTGATTGGTATCATCAGTCAGATTAATAATAGAGAACCAATATCCATGTCCTTCTCCTTCGACATCTTTATTAAAGCGAACAGCAAAAATAATCTCATCGTTCATTTTATTGTTCACGTCAAACACCTGTTCGGGAGTAGTCATTAAAGAATATCGACCCACTAGTTGGGATAACACATTGCGAGCCTCCGTCCATTTATGGAAAGTCAGGTAAATCTTGCCGAGCAATGCCATTGCAGCACCGGAAGTCACTCGTCCCATATCGGCACTTGTATAAGAAGATGGCAACATATTTTCATTAATAACCTGATTCAAATCACCGACAAGAAAATCATAAACCTGTTGATCGGAACTGCGCCCGATTTTAAGAGCTTCAGCCACTGTCACCACTTTATTAGTCATCGGTATCCCTCCCCATAAACGATACATATTAAAATAAGTAAGGGCACGGATGAAAAGAGCTTCGCCTTTATATTGTTTTTTCAGAGTCGCGTCGAAATTGGCTTCATCAATTCTATCTAATACAAGATTGCAACGATAAACTCCATTATTAAAGTTCGCCCAGGCGGCCTCCAGAATTCCATTAGAGGCTTTATCTGCAAACTGATCGATATCATAACGATCTTGTGTTCCGGCAGTGGGCGCACTCAATGTCAAATTATCACTCCGATATTCGCAACACTCTGTAAAATAGGAAACTTGTGTCTGCAATTTGGAGTAACATCCTATCACGGCTACATTAAAATCTTCCGCTGTCTTATATACCTTGTCGGTAGGCACACTGCTACTCGGTTCCAAATCGAAGAAACTATCTGTACAAGCAACTGATAACAAGGCAGTTGATAGGAATAGTATTAGTTTATATTTTTTCATATAACGTGTATTTTAAAGGATGATTAAAGTGTTATGTTCAGCCCGAACAAGAATGTTTTAGCTAATGGATAAGTTCCATAATCCTCACCCGGTGAAAGAGAATTACTCGGACGTGCATTTACTTCCGGATTATATCCGCTATAATTAGTCGAAGTCCATAAATTTTGTCCGGAAACGTAAACTCTTAATTTTTCCACGAAAAAGCGTTGAGTCAGGTTCTTCGGCAAGGTATATCCTAGTGTCACATTCTGCAGTCGCAGATAAGAACCATCTTCCAGATGCCAGGTTGAAGTACGACCATTATACCCCTTTGACTTACGGTTGGCACGATTCACCTGACCGTTTCCCGGATCTTCCGGACTTTTCCAACGATTCAAGGCTATAGTGGTGCCATTGGTATTACCTTCCAGATTATCAATATAACGACGATTCAGATTCAGAATCTCATTACCATATACTCCTTGAAAATTAAAATCAAGGTCAAATCCCTTAAACCAGACTTTACCACCAAACCCATAGGTAAAATCGGGCATATAGTTACCTACGATCGTACGATCTTTATCCAAGTCCATCACTCCATCCCCGTCGACATCCACAAAGCGGAAATCTCCCGGCTGGGTATTGCTGAAATGAGGATACTTTTTTAATTCCTCTTCATTGGAAAAAATTCCATCCTGCACCAACAGATAATAACATCCGATGGGTTCACCGACTTTCGTTATGTAATAAGCATGATCTACGCTACCGGTAGATATGATAGGAGCATTACCCGGACCGAGCGCCTTCACTTCGTTCGTATTAGTGGCATAATTGGCATTAAACGAATAACCGAAATCTTTAGTTATATTCTTCTGTGAAGTCAAGGCAACTTCCCATCCCCTATTGTTTACTTTACCGATATTCATCAATGCAGTGCTATATCCGGTCAGGTGGGGGACTGGTACATTCAACAACATATTAGAGGTATTGGTATTATAATAATCCACAGTCAGTCCCAGCAATCCTTTGAACATCTGCAAATCAACACCCACATTTACCATCGCATTCTTTTCCCAACTCAAATCCTCATTCTTTATGGTACTTGGCTTGTAACCATTCACCAATTGTCCGTTACCTGTGCCAAGCACATAATTATCCAAAGCCATCAGAGACAAATGATCATAATTGCCAATCTGGAAGTTACCGGTCACTCCATAACTCGCTCTTAATTTCAAATCATCTACAAACGACAGACTCTTAGCCTTCATAAAAAAGTCTTCTCCGCTTATTCTCCACGCCAAAGAAGCTGAAGGAAAATATCCCCACCGGTTATTCTTGCCAAAACGGGAGGAACCGTCTGCACGAATAGCCGCCGAAGCCATATATTTACCTTTATAGCTGTACTGCATACGCGCCAGATAAGAAGCAATCGTCCATTGGGTTTTATCGGATGCACCTTTCGTCACCGTACCTCCGGAAATTGTTTGTATATAGTCGTTCGGGAAATCGGTCGCCGTCACATTATCTCCTTTATATGTCTCTTTTTGAGCCGACTGTACTAAGACCACATTGATAGAATGAGCATCTTTAATCGTTGTGTTATAATTGATTTTATTCTCCACCAACCAGTTGAAATAAAAACCTGATGAACTGTAGGCTGTCGGATTTGACTTTACATCATAATACTTTTGTCCCAATAAAGGAAGTTCCGAAGAACGATATTGGTCATTATGCGAACCATAATAATCGCCACCAAAAGAAATGTTATAAGTAAGCCCCTTATACAACTCCAATTCAGCAAAAACTTTTCCGACAATCGCCATACGGTCTACAACATCCGATTGTAAGTTTGCCATGGCTACCGGGTTCAATACGGCATTATGCTGATAGTCATTTCCAATTCTCCAATAGCCGTTTCCCTGATAATTATAGCTGCCATCCGCATTATATACCGGCCATACCGGAGGCATC
>ULJK01021944.1_pt1 | contig 14600 bp, 20 predicted proteins | sample 1950861 | NCBI WGS metagenome assembly ULJK01 (sample SAMEA4835470, study PRJEB28245) | human gut metagenome | biome: gut microbiome; material: fecal sample | place: Denmark | collected 2008
CCTCACTTTGCATTGCTTGCCTTATCGTTTCAAAACAATACATATAAATTGAAGCTTGTTTTATATGTTCTGGTTTAGGTTCTATTAATCCTACATATTCACAATGATTAATTGACTTTATCTCTAATACACCTAAATGTCCATTGATTAAAGCCAATCCATCCGCATTCCCCAATATTTGTAGTTCTGCATTAAATACTGGCGGCTCTTCTTGTAATAATAAACCAGATTTTATTAAACAATTTTGTATCCTAGTATGAACATCTTTACCATTATGAAATACTCGTTTTGTTCTTGGTTTTATTACATTTGTACAAGCATAAAACTTTCTAACATAATAAAGAGACCTTACACAATCTTTTATCCCACTAGGACTATTAAAGCCATGTTTTCTTCCTTCATCATCTTTTTCAGTTAATAAATAAGAGTCTATTGCTGTTGTTAAAGGGCAATTTGACCCCTTCATAATTGAAAACAGGCTAGTAGCTGAACCTCTTACTTTTAACCGCTTCATTACATAACCTCGTATAATACTCTTTCATTCTTTAAAAATACTTCTTCCGAAACTAAAAACCAAGTTTCAGGAACTAACCTATAGTTATGAACACTAAATCCTATAGCATTCTCATTTTTATTTAAACTCTTTAAATCTTCTTTATAAGATAAAGAAATACTTCTACCTTTTACTAAAGTATCAATAACCTTTACTTTAAATAATTTAAAGATTAAAGATGCTTTTAACGAACAGTCCTTTATTCTAAAGACTACAAATCTCTCATTCTTGCAATCAAAAACTAATAATGGACTTCTTAGTCCGTCCTTTATAGCTTCCTTTGCAATTTTAGCTAAAATCTTTTGTTCTAGCTTATAAAAATCTTTATCAGTAGTCTTGCACTCAACTAAGTATCTTGATGTTCTTACATCACCCTTAGCTTGCCATAAAGAACCACTAGCCATTACTGTTTTTCCACCTAATATTTTTGCTACATCTTTTTCTTGTTTATTACTTTTGTACTTTGTTGTTCCTTTTCTCGCCATGCTTTTTATCACCTATTCCCTTGTACTGGTGGTGGCTTCCAAAAGATACAATATGTTTCCTCACCCTTAATTAAATCATACTCTGTAACATCTGTATTAATACAGCCCTTATCATAAAACCAACAATTATGACAAGAAGCTGTATAATACCCTCGCCTTACCAGAATATCATATAAAAAAGAGTTATAGCCTCTATTGTATATGCTCATCTGATGTTAACACCTTTTCCCTTATCTCTTCAAATAAAGCTCTGTTAGAACGCAATAATTTAATTAAATTATCTTGCCCCTGTGATAACTGCTCACCATTATAGTAATACCAGCCACCTCTGCGCTCAACTATTCCTAACAATACTGCAATCATAATTAATGCTTTTTCGTTATCTATGTCTCCTCTTTGAATATAGTCACAAGTGTCTGTATAAATATCATACTCACCTGTTCCATAAGGAACACCAGCTTTATTTTTCTCGATTCTAAATTTGATTGTCTTACCTACGATTCTTTTCGTTTCTCCACTGCCTACTGCAATAGTATCACCCATACGTAATCTAATCTCTAAAGTATTCGTAAATCCAGTGCTTCTACCACCTGTTGTATACTCTGGCAAAGGGATAACCCCTCTGGACTATATCTTCAACTCCTGCTAAGAGTGCTGTGCGCTTCCATTTAAAGCCTTAGCTACTTTGTATCTCAACAAAGCCGTACTCTACTCACTTACCCACATAATATAAGCAATACATATTATGTTTCTGTTTTCGATAGTCTCTACACCTTCCTCTAATGAGGCTTGGCACGGTATTCTGCCTATTCACCGTTAGCCATTTCTGACACCGCTTCTGCGTTCACACAGTTTTTTACTGTAAGTCGCCCTACAGGGAAGCCCAAATCTCTTAATAAATCATAAATAATTTTATCTGCTTCATCTATATCACACTCCTTGATATAAACTACAACATATCCCAAAGATTCTGCATATGCCTTTTTTCTTGCATCAATTTTAATTTGTTCAGAATTATTATGATAAAATCCCTGAACTTCTATTAAAATGCCGAATCCTAAATGAAAATCAAAATTATAGTTGCCTAATCTATATTCTAAATCAAAAGGTAAATCAAATGTTTCTAAAACTTTTTTAACTTTGCGCTCTAAAGATGACGATACATTAATACTTGGAGACAGAGCAACTATCCTCATTGTCTTTCTTAAATGATGAACTGCGCTATCTTTAAAATTATACTTATCTTTATATTTTTCCACTATTTCTGGTGCAGTCATATAAGGATTTGCAATATCTGACATTAATTCAGCATCATCTCTATTTAATTTTAAAGGCTTTGATTTTCTATTTCTTTTTATTCCAAGCTGTAATAACTTTAACCTTATTGTTTCTCCATCTAAATGTAAGTATTCTTTCAATTTCTTATAAGGTAAATTATAGTTTTGTAATAACCAATCTTCCTTTTCAACTGTCCAAACACTTTTTCTTTTTTTAGTTATCCCTAAATTTTTAGTATATCTACTTAAAGTATCAGGACTAATCCCAATAATTTGAGCTATTTCAGCCTGTGTTAATTCTGATTTTTTATACTGGTCAATTATAAAATCTTTATTTTTCTCAATAATGTCTTTTCTTGTATACATAATAAAAGAAACAGATAATTATGATTTATCTTAATTCAACTTCCATACATCACGCCAATTTTTTCTCTCAACTGATTAATTGCAACAACCGTAGAAGGAAGTTTTCCTTCTCGCTCTAATGCATTATTAAACAACTGAAATTTACCATGATACTCACCTAGCATTTTAGGCTTGATTCCCATTTGATAACTTTCATCAAAGTCAGAAGTTAATACTTTAGTTGGTAGTAGAGCGGCATAAGAATCAATAACAATCAATTCTACTCCTGCTCTCTGCAAGGCTATAGCTATATCTAAAGCTTCTTCCATTCCATCAGGTTGACAAAATAAAAGTGACTCTAAATCTATGCCATTTTCTATTGCCCATTCTTTTGTAAGACTACCTTGTTCCGTTTGTATCAAAGCACAAGTTAAAGGAATATCGCCATCTTCTGCTACAATTTCTATATCTTCGCCATCAACCGTAACAAGTTTCTTTTTCATTTTTTGAACATTAGCAATCATCTTATAAGCTAATAACGATTTCCCAGTAGAATAAGCTCCTGCAATAGTTATTAATCTTCCAGAAGGTATTCCACCACCAATTACATAATCTAAAGCTACACTACCTGTTGAAATCTTATAGGACATTTGCTCTTTAATAGTTGCCCCTAAACGTATAGCGTTCTTACCATGCGCTTTATTTATAGTCTTTACTAATTGCTTTAAATCTGGCAAAGTATCACCCCTGTAATGCCATCTTACCTAGTTTCTCTTCAATTACATCAACATAATCAGAGTAATCTCTAATAACAGCACCTAACTTATCCTCTAATCTACTTAAACGTATACCAAGAACATTTGGCACTAAACCTTCTGGGGCTACGCTTTCAACTGAAATGGTCTCCCCAACAACACACTTTTGTAACCGATTATTTATGTCTTCAAGCATCCCTACCTGAGTTTCTAAAAGTTTTAAAACTTCTTCATATTCACCTAAATGTTTTTTAGGAACAGAAACATCTTCTCTGTAAACTAAATCATCTATCACCTGTCCGCCCAATTTAATTGTCATATTCTTTACCTCCTTATTATACCACATAATCTTACTTTTGTCAAGCATTATTTTGCTTCACTATAAGTTCTACCTATATCTCCTACTGCTTCCAATGGAATTGTTAAATTTATGCCCCTACTTGGTAAGCAATTTTCCATATGAAAAGTTAATCTCTGCTTGCATAATTCTGCAAACTTTTTAGGGCATACCATGACTATCTCCATAACGTATGTTTAAAAACACACTCGACTATATCATACATCTGCACTATGCCTCCCCGCTTCCATTTAAGGATGTCAACCCACTTTGTATCTCAACAAAGCCGTACTCTACTCACTTCTCAAATAGTAGTAATGTGCAGTTCCTACTATTCTATGCTTTTGTTAGTCTGTGAGGGTGAAATAGTTTTATATAATAACGAATTTATATTATTTTCAATTAAAAACTTTCTAACAATTTTACTGAATTCATATGCTACACATACTGGCAAATACACATAAGGGAACACCCTACCGTCTTTCTTTTTATCTAAATGAACTCTACATCTTTTAATTGGAAAAAGTCTATAAAGGATATTTATAAGTTCTTGTACTTCCTCATCATTAAATGTATTACAATAAATGTGCATAGTATTTTTATGTTTATGTAGTGAACCATCATCTAAATAATAATAGATTAATCCATTACAATCTAAATTTTTTAATACTTCTATTTTAGTCATTTGTCCTACTTTAGAAATATGGGGATTTATTCTTGTATCAAATCCCGCAAATTTACTGCCTTTTTTATAACCAGAATAACATTTTGTATCCCTAACAACTATTCCAAATTTAGATAAAACATCTTTTTTATATTTTAAATAGTCAGTATTAACGCTACTAGATTTTAAAGAATATGTATTCCTATTCCTAGACTGTGTGATATAACAACCATCCCCTATTTTTAAAGACAATAATAATTGATATAATTCGTTATCCATACTATTTCCTCCCTGCTGATTGGCTACACACTTTCGTGATATACAGTATATTGTCACTCTTTGGTAATACTGTATTTTTGCGTTCCAGCATATCGAAGAGTTTAAACACGACAAGTTATTTGACTAAAGTTTATCGTGTACATTAAGTATTTGTCTTGCACCAATAGATTTTAATACTACATCATTATCCACATCTATCTGTGCTAATGTTGTGCAATCTGCCGCCGCCCCTTGTGATTTTGAATTAACCGCTAATCGTTCATAGTATGAACGTGTTCTACCATCTTGGGAATTTATCCCCCACAAGTGACGTTTATGCCCAGAAAATAATGTTTCTATATAACCATTCTTTCTAGCAAATTGAATTAAATCTCTATCATATTTTTTTAACCCTGCAAAACCTTCAAAATACCTATCTATATATTCTTGTGCGGTCTTTTCATCTATTTCTAAATTTCTTGCCACCGCTATTTTTGAACCACCATAATCTACAGCGAAACCTACAGTCTTAGCCACATTTCTTTTATGTGGTGCTAATTTCTTAATTGAATTTGGGTCTGCATCTGCTAATTCTGGAAAAATAATTGTTGCTACTGTTCCATGTGGGTCAAGTTTCTCTTTTAACATTTTAATCAACAATGGGTCTTTTGAAAAATGTGCTGTTAAAAACTTTTCCAGAGCATGATAATCTGCCGCAACAATTACTTCATCTTCATTATCAGCTATCATTAAACTTCTTATCTCAAATTGTATCCAAAAATCATAATAACTTCTATCCTCACCCTCTTTAGGCTCTTCTAGAGGCTTAGGAAGCTGTTGGTAGTTCGGTTCAGAACAACTTAGCCTAAATGATGATGTTCCATTTTGGTTGAAGCTTGGATGTACTTTTCCATCACAATACATTTTTTCTTTTATACCTAGCATAAATGCTGTATACAATTTTGTTAATTTAAAATAATCTTGTAGAAGTTTAATTAATTTATGACCATCTTCTCTTTTAGGAGTTTGTCTTAATAATTTCTTTAATGCATCTTTATCTGTCTTTGGCGTTCTTAATGCTACATCTCTTGATTTTCCACCATCAGTCCATGCTATAGGCTGAAAACCAAAATTTAATGCTACTAAATCCTCATTAAAAGATTCTCTATATTCCCCTGTTTTTCTATCCTTTAATTTCTTTTTAAAACCATATAATATTTCAAACAGTTGTTGACCACTATTGATATTAAATTTAGCTCCTACTACTTCATATATTTTGTATGTTAATTCTTCTAATTTTTCTTCTGCTAATTTTATCATACCTTCAAGTTTTTCTATATCAACTTTGATTCCATTACGTTCCATTTTCCACAAAACTTTCATATATGGCATTCGTACTTCTCTAAAATATTCGTAACCGCCATCTTCTCTCAATGCATTAAGAATTGGCTCATACATTTCTTTCATAAAATATACATCTTCTGCTGAATATTGTGCTCCTATTGGAATCTGAACGTGTTGAAAACTAGCGTTACTATTAGAAGCTAATCCCAAAAGTTTCTTTTCCTCTTTAGTAACTGTCATAATAGTATCTTTAAAATGAGATTTTTTTACAGAGAAAATTGTTTCAGTTACTGCTTCTAAATTCTTCTCTTGTTCTTCATCTAAAGTATGTACAGCTATTTGTGTATCAGTAAAAGTATTTGTTTCAAACACTTTTACTATATCTACACCTTCATTTGCAAATAAATGTAAGTCAAATGAAATATGATGGGCTATATACTCTTTTCCACCATTTTCCATTAAAGGCTTCAATCGTTCCATAAAATCAACAATATCCATATTATAGTATTCTCCTGAAAACTTTTCTGGTAAAAAATCAGGAAAATTTTTGGCATCATCAAAAACGGCAGTGTTTTTACGGTAATCAAGTCTCCCACAACCAATATAGCTACCTTCAAAATAGTGCCTGAAAGGAATATAATATACTTCCTTACTGACACTATCTTCAAAGGCTACTGTTAATCCTACTGCATAATCTTTCCCCTTATATCTTACATCTAATCCAGAAGTTTCAAAGTCAAAGAAAATTTGTTTCGCTCGTTCATATTCCTCAAAAAATCTATCAACATTCTCTTTATTGACAATAGTTAATTTAAAGAATTTTTGATGAAACAAATAATCACTCCTTATTAATTAACTTCTTCCATTTTTTACTTGGCTTAAAAACAAACCTATTAAAAGGTTTTCTATCTTGAAAAGTCTTAGTATGAATGTTATAAGAAGTTTTTATATCTTGCTGTCTTGATACTAAAGAAAAATATCTAGGCAAAACTAATCCAGTGTATTCTTCTAAAACCCCTTCCATGCCTTTACAAAACATCTTAATAATATTATTTGCCTCTGTTGAAGTAATATTATTTTGCTCTGCTATTTTATTAATTAAAGTTTGTCTATCTGCTATTGCGCCCATTTCTAAACCTTCCTGTAGTCAATAATGCTTTACAAGTCTTATTGATAATTTTTTCTATCAATTCTGTTTGTGCTTTATCTTCTTTGTTTATATATAAATCTAGGTAATAAAGATGCAATAATTCGTGAAGTATACTCCACTCAACATCATCACTGCCATTTATAATAGCATCTTCGTCAAGCTCAGGATTACTGTTTATCCGAATTATTGCCCTCTCCATAGAAGGGCTAGAAGAAATACTTGCTAATGCTGGATAGCCCAGTAAATATTCAATATCCCTATTATTTGCATATGTGATAACTATATCCCAATGACTAAGTCCTAAAATTTTCTGCCAATACTTCATGCAAGAATCTAATGCTTTTTGAGACCATTTATCCATTAATCCACTTCCCTTACCAAAACTCTATTAAGCCCTGCTGGACGAATAGGCTCAGGTTCTACAAGTGTTGTTGTATCAAAAGAGGTGTCTTCAACACCGTAAAATGGGAATTTCTTTTCAATAATTTCATAATAATCAAGTCCTCTATATTTATCAGGAATTAATTCCTGAATTTTTTCTTTAGCCGCTTCATTTAACTCTCCAATAGCAAAGATGTCTTTATCTAAATATGGATATTTTGTAAAAATCTCTGCTCCTGCTTTGTCAAACAAATAAGAAATACTAGGTTTCTGTCCCATGCGAGTTGCATAATAAGGCGCATCTAACAACCCATAACGCTGTCTATTGCGTTCAATAATACCACAATCATTTCCTCTTAAAAGAACAGCAACCGCTTTATCAAATTCTACTTTTTCACCTGTCTTTTTACTAATATAGCTACCTTGTCTACCATCTACAACTAAATAAGCTGATTTAAAACTTCTAGGTACACCAGCTTGGCATAATGGACAATCAGGCTCACAGGTACAAGCATAATTATTATATCTACCACCTTCTTGGACATTATGGCTCCAAAAACTAATTGGCTCATCAGTTAAAAATCTAACTGGTGCATCTGCGGCATCTCTTACTGTTAAAAAATAATCTTTAATATAGCCACCTTTTTTAGTGGTCTTTTCTACCTCTGTTCTTGCTTGAAATCCTCTTTTAAAAATTGAAGCTACCATTCTTTTTTCTCCTATTCTATTTTTCTTAATTTTAATCTTGGATACATCTCTAAATTATTAAACATATAATCTAATTGTTCTTTATTCATATCTTGAACATCTTTACAATTTTCAGGGTAATTTACAATACTAAATATAAACTCATCTTTACATAGGTCATATATGCGTTTACAGCCACTCTGACCAGCTTTATCTCCGTCTAAGGCTAATATTACCTTTTTGATATTAAAACTCCTCAGAAGTGAAATTTGAGCCTCTGAAATACTGCAAGTTAACATAGCTAAAGTATTAGCATAACCGTGTTTTTGTAACCACAAAGCATCTAATACTCCCTCTACTAAAATAACAGAATCATTAACAGGTCTAAACAAATTCAAGGGAAATAAAATTCCCGAACGTGGAAAATTGTCATATACATAGTATTTAGGAGCTTTACCATATACATTTGCGTATTCTGGCGTTTTATCATTTAATACTGCCCTCCCTATAAAACCACATAATGAGCCATCTTCCCAAAATACTGGAATAGTAACTCGTTTCTTTTGTGCATCCCAGCCAAATAAAAATCTTTGCTGGTCTTCTTGGCTAAATCCTCGGTCAATAAAATATTTATGAAATATTTGCCCACTTTGAAATGCCCCTAATGAAGAATTAGATAAAACAAATCTTTCTTTCTGCTCAGGAACTTCTTCATATTCTCGTAAAGGAACTTCTTCAACCTTTTGCGCTTGTTCTCCAATTATTTCATCAAGCTTTATTCTTGCTTCGGCATAAGAGATATTTAGACACTTTGCTATTAAACCAACTATTGTCCCACTTTCACCACAACCAAAACAATGGTAACATTCCTTTTCAGCATTTAAACCAAAAGAAGGACGTGTATCTCGATGAAAGCAACAAGATGCCATAATATCATTGCCTACTACTTTTATATTCTTTATATTTAATACTTCGCATACAGTTAAAAGTTCTTCTACTCTCATACTACTCAATCCTTTGTATTTGTTTTACCGCTATTGGTGTTCTCTTCTTCTCTTCTTCTACATATAATAAATCATGTTTCATTTCAGTAAAATCCCAACTCATTTTAAAAGGCGGTTTCCATTCGCCATCACGTACTTTTAAAGTTACTATTTTTATTTCTTTTTCCGCTTTATCTGTTTTATCTTGTTCTAACCCATAAACAGCATCACAATCTTGGGCAAGTGCCTTAACATAAGAAATATTACTTAATGTTGCAGTTTCTCCTTTTAACTGTGAAGTACAAAGAATTGGAACCTTTCTATTTCTGGCTAATGCTTTAAATCCTCGCCATACTTCTAGAATGCCCCTCCAATCGTCATCCTCAGAATCATCTGCCATTAAGTAGCCGCCATCAATTAAACAAACATCAGGTCTATGTAAATCAATAGAACTTCCACAAGATATTACACCACCTTCAATTAATTCAACAATTAATTTATCTTTATATTTTGGAGCTTCTTCTAAAAGATACTTATGATACCTTTCTTCTTCTTGTGGTGCTAATTGACCATCTTTAATACGAGAATAACTTATACCCGACCATATCGCATCAATTCTATCTATTAATTGAGATGGCAACATTTCTTTTGTTAGGAATAAAACTTTATATCCCATTTTTGCCATTGCTACAGCAATAATACACAGGAGCCACGTTTTACCAGTCCCTGTATACCCTAAAAAAGTTATAAGGTCTAATTCTTTTACGCCACCTATTTGTTTATCAATAGGTAATAAGCCTATAGGCATTCCAGAAATGCCTCCTGTTTTTTGCCTTTCTTTATACTGCTCAAAGCGTTCTTCTGTTCTCTCACCTATTTTACAAGTATCGTTAAGAACAATTTCAGAATCAATATTTTGTATTAATTTCTGTAACTTCTTAACTGCTTCTTCTGTATTTAATGAGTTTATATCTGTTTGCACAGAAAGTATTGTATCCCTTAACAAATTGTGTTTAACTTTATTTCTTAACTCATCACAATAAAATTCAAATGGTTCTGTTACACTTCCATTAAAATCAAGTTCTGGAAATCTTGATTTTAATGATTCCGTGCTAGGAATATCTCCATATTTAATTTTAAAGTCTGAAATATAATTAAATACTCTTTTATAAGCTGGATTAAAAAACTTAGCTGATATTCTTTTTTCTGCTACTGTTTTCCAATCCTTAGTTTCTAATAATTTTAAAATAAAATTAGAATCTACACTCATTTCATCACCCCTAAAAACTCTTGCATAGAAACAGCGTTCTTAGGTAAAAATAATTTATCCCCATCATCTACATAATAAAGATATTTTAATTCACAAAACCTCTTCAATTCTTTAAAACCTTCAATAAATTCTAAACTATTAAAATATAAATACTTTTCAAATAAAAATCCTTCAAGTTCTTTCCACTCTTTAGGGTCTTTATAAGTTACTAAATGAATTGAGTATTTCCCGCTTTTCCAAATCTTCATAATAGTATCTAAATGTTGGGGATTATACTGCATTCCCAAAATTTCATATTTATCTTTAAATAATTCGTTAACAAATGTTGTTTTATTATTAAAAAAACAACTCTCTAAATTAAAGGCGATAATTGGAAGAGATTGATTAGTTAACTGCCCTCTTTTCACGTCTTTTCTCCCTTAATTGTCCAGCATTAATTTCATTTTTATCGTATAATTTATAACAATTTCTACATAAAGGTAAATGGTCATGCTCTACATATGCAAATACTTCTACAGAACTGCAATTAATGCAACAATCATTTTTTACATTTTCTAAATCCATCTTATCCCCCCTGTCTTAATTTCTTTATAGCATCTTTATTTCTAAAGGCTTCTCTTCTACCATCATTAGTAGTAAATGTAACCTGAATAAAAAGATTTAACATGCTATCAATAGTATAACCATATCTATTAGTTAACTCTTCTGATTTTAAATTAGTACAAATTATAGTTGGTAATCCCTTTGTATCTCTAATCTTTAATATATTTTCTAATAAAGCTTTTTCTGCTCCCTTTGCTGTATCTACTTCTGCTCCTAATTCATCTATTACTAGAAATTCTGAATCATATACGGAACTTACATCTTGTTGACTATAAGTTTTTCTTATAATCTCATTAAAAGTAGTTAAATATCCTGAATAATAACGAATATATAACTCTTGTAGGATAATAGAAGCTAAAAAGCTCTTTCCAGCTCCATTTTGTCCCCTAAATAAAAGATTAACACAATCATTTAACATATCTCTAGGATTGGTTACATAACCTTGTATAATACTCTTTAATTTAGGTTCAGCAAAATGATAATCAGATAAAAATTTGCCCTGATATCCACTAGGTATCCCCATTAAATACAAGGATTCCTTACTTATATATTCCCGCATTTTTCCTTCTCTTGTTGGTAAATCAGATGTCAATTTCTATCCCACCATTCTTAGTCTCCTCTTTCCAGCCCCGCTTGGGAGTTAAACTCTCTCCTGTATAAGCTATTGCTAAATTATAATAACTACTTAACCAAGCATTAGACATTAAATAAATGCCATATTCCATAAAAGTTTTTTCTCTACCACCAACTTTAAAGCGATAGTCTGAATCCCAAAGAAAATCAATTATCTTTTTTATTTCATTACTTGGATATGTAGCCATTAATGATTTTATTACAGAGGTATCTTTATATTTTACAACTTGATATTTTACTCCATGTTCTTTTGCTTTATCTGAAAAATATTTTATCCAATCATTAGATTTAAACTTACTGTAATCTTCTGTTGACTTTATAATACCACTTTTATCAGAAGTTACTATTGCCCCACCAAATAACTTCTTTGCCTGCGCTTTTGTTACTATCATTTACGTTTTGCTATGGAACGTTCTAGTTCCTTTGCTTCTTGTTCTAAACGATTATCAATAAGTTCTGAAAACAAATCTAATGTTGTATCTCTTTCTTTTTCTAATACTTCTGCTTCCATCCAACAATCAAATTTTGCACTTTCATAATTACCTAAATTCAATGTTACACCTTTTGATAAACCTACTTTTATTGTTTCCATTTTATTCCTCCATTTCTTTATCTGGTATAAACAATCTTTCATTTACTTTTTGTAAAGCAATTTTTACTCGGTCAGAAAATCCAGTCTTTTCAATAGGAAACCCCCTCCTAACCCCACACTCTAAAGCCACTCTAACAATAGCATTTATTTGTTCCTGTGTGTAATAACAAATATTGTTTACTCTCACTAGGGCAGGAGGTAAAATGCCTGTATTTTCCCAATTACGTAAAGTTAATGAACCTCTAGGAATACCAGCCAATTTAAAAGCTTCTATTAATTTTGCTCTTGTATATAATCGTAGTATCTTGCCATTTATTTTAAATAATTTTCCCTGTAATATTTGCCCTGCGGGTCTACCTCTTTTAGCTTTCCTCTTTCTCGGCATCCTCGCTCACATCCTTTAAATCTACTATCTTAGTTGAATAACTTAATTTTTCTTTAAACATTTTCTCTGCTACCTCTAATGGTAATACTCCATCTGCAATAAGATGTTCTAATGCTTCCATGTCATAATAAGCTTCATACTTTAATACTTTATCTAAAACACCATAGTCTCTCAAAATACTTTCAGCCATATAAGGTATTACATCATAACTTTTTCTTACTTCTCTTTTTAGATATTTATTATCTAAAAAAGGTAAATACTTATTGCCATTTAAATCACTTTTGCCATTAGACTCTACATAAGCATCTAGCTGTTCTTTTAATTCTTTCACTCTTTTTTCCGCTTCAAGCTTTGTCTTTCTATACATATCATACTGCATAGCTAATTCTTTGAAGCGTGAATCATCTATCTCTGATTCTGAAAAGTCTATAATTTTACATTCAACCATTTTATCATCCATTCTTTAAGTCTTAACATTATATCATACTTTTTTAGTTTTGTCAAGTATTTTTAAATAATTTTTGTGATTTCTATTTCTCTATACCACTTATCCCTCTTTATGCCATGTTTATTAAAAATTACCATGAAAGGGTGTCTGTAATCATAAAAAAATACATTAGTCTTACCATCTTTAGTTCTTCGTAACCTCCCTAAAATCTGTATTAAATCTTTCTTGTTTGCTACTGTAGATACAAGAAATCCTCTCTCCCATGATTTTACGTTAGTTCCTTCACAACTAATAGAAATAGTAGCTAATGTAATTAATGCTTCTTTTGTTTCTGCTTTTTCTTTTATTTCTGCTTTTGTTTCTTTCATATCTCCATAGTATTTCTGTATTCTTGGGCACTTATTTACCAACATATCATATAATAAATTTATATGCTCTTTTTCTTTACAAAATACTATGCAAGATTTTCCTAAGTTATATTCTTTTGTAATATCATCAACAACTAATCTGTTAAATGCTAAATCTTCTGATACAATTTTATAAGCTTCCTGTAAGTTAACAGGTAACCTATCAACTTCTTTTGTACTTAATAACTGTGTTATTAAAGCTTTCCATTCTGGTGTATGTGGTGCAAATACTTTATCTTTATATGCTAATGCTTTTACTTTTGCTCCGCTTTTCGTCCAGTAATAATCAATTACTGGATTCCATTTCAACTGGCTTTCTCTCTTTATTACAAAAATGTCTTTTGTATCTATAATATCAGAAGTTTCAAATTCCCCTTTGTATTCATACAATGTATGTCCACAAATTAAATCTAATACATCTGCTAATCCGTCATTTCTCATTTTAGTTGCTGTTAAACCTAAACGATATCTGGCAGGGAAGCCATTCAGAACACTGTATATCTTAGCAGAACACCTATGACATTCATCACAAATTAACATTGATATACTTTCTTTTAATTTATCGAGCTTTTCGTCACCTAGCCTAGAAAGAGTTTGTATCGTAGTTAAAGTAATTTGTTTTCCTATATTGAAAACCTTGCCTTTTACTAAACCTATTTCTATTTCTCCATAGCACAACAAAGCATCTTTTTGCCAACCATCTATTAAATCGTCTTTATTAACTATAATTAATGCCCTTTCTTTTAACTTCCCTGCCAGCATCAAACCAATTATTGACTTACCTAACCCTGTATTTATAACAAGTGTTCCAGTATTATCAGTGAAATGCTCTATTGCTACTTGTTGTACTTTTCTAGGCTGAATTTGTACTAATGGATATTCTATATTTTTAAAACTAATTGAGGCATCTTCTATGACTTCATAATCAAAAGGTATCTTATATCCTCTGGGGACTTCTAAACTATCCCCTATTTCTTTATAATAATAAAGAAATTCTGGAACTTTAGTGCTCCCCCATCTAGAGAATTTAAGAATACTTTCAT
>ULJK01010066.1_pt1 | contig 14560 bp, 10 predicted proteins | sample 1950861 | NCBI WGS metagenome assembly ULJK01 (sample SAMEA4835470, study PRJEB28245) | human gut metagenome | biome: gut microbiome; material: fecal sample | place: Denmark | collected 2008
AATTCCTCAATCTTATCGTTAATGAAATCTACAACAACAGTAGCAAAAGATCTATCTTCCTTAATGGTCTTACCAGTAGCAAGAATAGACAACTCATTCAATGCTGTAATACCAAAGGATGCAGTCATGTAGTTCACAAGATCACCAATCTCATCATCAGGATTCAAGAATCCATTATGAAGACCTCCCTGAGTGAAACACATGGGATTCGTACACGCCTTAGTATGCTTAAGTGCATCATAGCGTTTCTTAAGGAACTCTCTAATGACTTCCATACGATCACTAAGTACCTCAAAGAAATTCTTGTTCTCATTCTCAGCAACCTTCCAAATCAACGGAAGATTGAGAGACACAGCACCAATATTGCATCGACCAATAGTAATAGCCTTGCCATTCTTAGGGTCATGCCATTCAGTGAGGTATGCTCTGCATCCCATCGGGCTTGTAATAGCTCCAGTACGCTGATAGATCTCTCCTACCTTACCATGATTCAAGCTAAGGTAGTCAGGGTACATACACTTAGAAGAGCATTCTACAGCCTTCTCAAAGAGTTCCTTATGCCCCTTATCAGCTTCAATCTTGTCCTCATCATATAGGAACACAAGCTTAGGGAACACTACCTGCTTACCACCATGCCCCTTCATACGGGTATCTAGGATAACCTCACCAATCAACTTCATAATTTCACGATCAAGATCATCCATCGTGATGTCCCAAGTACCAAAGGTAAGCGTAGTAAACGCAAAGTCACCACGAGAACATGGGACAGTATTGAGCTTCAGCTCAAGAGACTGAAATCCTTGTTCAAGCTCACGTCTAAGGTCTTCATTAGCTAAACTCTCAAGGTTATCCAAACTCTTAATACCAAGCCTTTTGTACTTATTATAGGCATTATAGTACGTCTTTTTAGCATACGGAAGGAGAACCTTATCGATCTCAGCAAGAGTAAAACCGCCGAACTGTTGAGCTGTAGCAACCAAGGTAATATCACCGATCACCTGAAGGGCACTAAGGACACTTGTAGGATCTGTGTATTTAACATTGGACATCTCAAAGCCACCCTTAAGCACAGTGCCAATGTCAAAGAGGCAACAATTAAAGGAATTAAAGATCATGTCTCGTAAGTCATGAATGTAGATGTCACCACGCTTAACAAGTTCCTTTTCTTCCTTAGACAAATAGAACTGCTTATATAATTCCTTAGTCAGGTATCCCTTGATTAGAGAACCTTTAGTAGAGATAAGGGAGCTATCAAAGTTAGCATTCTCTTTATCACCTAACAACAACACCGTATCAGCTTCTTCCTTTACTGATTCAAAGGCTTTAGCATAGGTGTTCTTATAGTCACGGTATTCCTGATAAGCCTTACCAACTTCAGGGACATATAAGTTAAGAGCGTCAATAACAATCTTATGAAGTTCTTCAGTTGTAACCTCACATTTATTCCAAAGGTACCCCTCAATGTACCCTTCAACCTGCCAAAGCTTCCACTCATAAACTTCAACATTAGCTCTCTTTTTAGCTTTATCAATAGCTACTTTGATCTTATCCCAGTTCCAACCTTCGGAAGTACCGTCTTTCTTAATTACTTTAAAATCATTCATAGTGTGTGTGTATGTGTGTGTGCAATCATATTATTTAGCTTTTTCAATGCTGAGGAGGTAATATAAAGCCTTTAATGTGTCTTTATATTCGCGGATGTCTTCAGCACTATGATAATCCATGTTATTGAGTTTCTCAAGGGCTTCCAATAACTTATGTTTAGACATCATGAAAACATTTTCTTCCCACTTTTCATCAATCATCTTTATATTTCTCCATAATATTAATTAACGCTTCACCATCGGACTTATCGAATTTAAATCCCATGTATTCCACAGTACCACTCTTGTCAAATGCACTGTTAATGAATCCTGAAGCTACTTCAATATCTAACTTATTACTCTCATCGACGATACCTACCTGCTTGAGCATCGGCAGATACTTCTGGATGAGAGCATCTGCCTGATGCAGAATCAAGAATGTGCCCCCTCCAAGAACCCACTTCATCGTGGAGGGAGCACTAGGCATCAGTCGAGTATCAACAAACTCAGGGAGTACCTGAGAGATTTTACTCAAACTGATTTTCATAAGCTACTACCTTATGCCGAAGGCGTAGTCGTGGTCGTAGGAGCAACCCAAGAGTTATGCAGGGGCATAGGGGTAGGACAAATGGCCGAAGCAGGGACAATGGTCTTGGTGATATTGTTCATGGTACCCATCATGCCTGCAATGGTCTGGTCAAGGCAACCGAACTTCGCCTGAGTCGTCAGAGCGAGTTCATTGACCTTACCGAGGACAATCTGCTCTCTAAGTTCCTGCTTTTCACAGCAACACTTAAGCTCTGCCTGAAGCTTAGCGAGTTCAACACGGTTGTTCGCGGCTTCATCAGACAGAGGCTTGAGGTATGCAAAGGTTTCATCACGGAGTCTGCGGTTATCCGTAAGGGACTGCATATAGACTTCCTTGGCATTCTTATCAGAGTAGTTCTCAGCCTTCAGCACACTGTTCTCAGCTTGGAGAGCGGAGATCGTGTTCTGATTGCCACCACCGAATAAGCCTCCGAGGAGACCGTTGCCGTTAGCAGAGCTATTGAGGACACCCAATGCCGTACCTGCGATACCGAGACCTAAGCCCGATCCTGCAACACCTTTAGAAGCAAATTCTGCCCATAATAGACATCCTTTCTAGTAAACACTAGAGTTATATGGTAACTTAATTAAAAGCTAAGGTATCCATAGTTACCGAAAGAACACCTTAGTGCGGATTAAAGACCTACTTTAGCAAGACCTAGATGACCATCTGAGCCCTTACAAAGGAGCTTAGGGAGATTAGGCCAGATTACATCTTTTGGAAAACCTGTCTGTTCCGTGACATCCCTAAGAGCCTGTCTGTAAGCCTTCATCTCCTCAGTATTATTAGGGTCTGACGGATAGTCAGGCATCATGTACCAGTCAGTTTCTGCGAGCCTTCTGTCGCGTTCAGTTCGAATCTGTGCCGCAAGCTCTTCCTCTGGAAATTCGGAGGCTACCAATTCCTCAAAATTACCAGTTTCAGGATTTCGAATGTGCTCTTTTCCAGTTGTATTTCCCAACAACAGTTGATAATCATCTTCCGACACTAAAACATAACCAACCTTTAGTAGAGAGTCAATTTGTTCTCGCGTCTTCTCTTCTTTTACATACGTTTCGACACGTCTACCGCATTCATCAAATTTAATCAGATAATTCATATGATTTTCTTTAAAAACATGTATTGGTGCTTTCAAATGGACTTGGGTTGCTATTGGATTTAGCTAAAGCCCACCGCAATATATCTACAGTTTCCGCCAGAGTTATGCATGAACCCTGTATTGTTCAACCCATTTCCCCAACTGTAATCTCCAGTATCCCACGCACCAAACGTAACTGCTAAAACAGAACTAAAAGTTCTCGCAAAGTTAGCCCATGTATCTGGGCCTGCTGATCCCCAAACGATAGTAAACCCCGTTGAGTTATCACGTGCCCATCCAATACCGCCTTCAGAAACAGACCAATTTGACGTATTAGCGGGAATATGCGGCTTATTCGTCAAGTCATTGTAGTTACCTGATGTCGCAATGGCGTGGAGACCAAGAGGGACATTACCAGAGTCATTAGGTGTAATATTGTTCACACTAAGGACGACCTTAGGCATGTCCGTAATCTGAGACACCGTATGAGTGTGGGACTTGTTAGCTTTACCTGCAAGACCCTCAGTAAGTTCCACCAAAGAAGCCTTCTTAGCAACCTCATTAGCAACATAAGTCTGTGAAGCAAGTGGGTAATTCTCCCCTGCTGTACCACTCATACCCACAAGGGTCTTCTTTTCTTTATCCCATACGATCTGACCTTCATGACCTGCATAAGCATTAATCTGTTCAGTCGTACCTGTAATTTGTTTTCTTTCTTTAATTGCCATAATTCACTTTATGGGGTACCTAAATCCCCATAATCAATAAATCCTTCAAAAGTAGCTACATTAAGTTTACCATTAAGTGCGTCCTGAAGACCAATTACGTCAGCAACAGTATGTGTATGTGATGAATTAGCTTTACCTGCAAGACCATCAGTAAGTGCCTTAGTGGTAGCATAATCACCCTTTGGTTGCTTCTTAAGCAACTCAGCATTAACAGTAGCTTCTAATGCATAAACACCAAGATTAGGTTTATTCTTAATGTAATCCTTATGAGTACTATCGGTCTGATTCCAGTCTGACTGGAGCTGACCTGTAGATGCTTGATCAGCATATCCTCTAGCTAAGTCTGCTTGCTTCTTAGCTTCAACCTCATAAGACTTAGCCATAGCCGCAGAGCTACTAGCAGAGTCCTTATGGAGAGCCGCATTGTCTTCAGAGAGTTTAGCCGCTTTAGCTGAGTTAGCACTAGCCGTAGCTTGTGCAGTAGACGAACTAGCACTATTAGCAGAGTTCTTAGCACTAGCATCTGCCTGAACTGCTGAGGCATGAGCAGAGTCTGCATCTGTGGATGCTTCAGAAGCCTTAGCAGTAGCAATATCTGCCTCAGTCTTAGCTTTATTAGCATAGTATTTAGCAGAGTATTCACTACCATCTACTGTGCCATCCATCTTATTAGCCCAGTCCTTAGCCTCAGTAGCTTTATCCGTAGCCATAGCTTCAGAAGCCCTCGCATTAGCTTCGGATTCACCCGCCTGAGTAGCACTAGATTCAGAAGCTAATGCGGAAGTCTTAGAAGCTCTTTCAGCTGTCTGTGCGGCATCCTTAGACAAAGCCGCATTATCAGCAGAGTTCTTAGCTTCAGTTGCCTTATTTGTTGCTATAGTAGCCTGTGCAGAAGCTGTAGAAGCACTATTAGCAGAGTTCTTAGCACTAGCATCTGCCTGAACTGCATACTGATGAGAAGCATCAGCATCACTTTCAGCCTCCGTAGCTTTCTGAGTAGCAATCATAGCTTGAGCTGTAGCATTAGCTTCGGATTCACCTGCCTGAGTAGCACTAGCTTCAGACTCAGTAGCCGCAGTCTCAGCTCTAACAGTAAGATTAGTGACAGTATCTACAGAGTTAATAACAGTATTGAAATCAGGTACTAATCCTGCAACAGTACGAACATCTTCAATATTGTCTGCAACAATCTTAATGTTACCACCAGTGATAGACGGCAGAGGAGCTTCAGGATTACCTAAATCACCATAGTCGTCATAGATGCTACCCTGAAGGGTACCCGCAAGGTCAGTGCTTACAATGTTAATCTTATCAATGTTATTAGAGTCAGTAACAACATGGTCGATATTGTCAGCTACAATCTTAACCTCAGGAGCTATAGGTACAAGAATCTCTGCAATATCTGTGACCACCTTTTCGGATTCCTTAGCGTTGACCTCAGCTTCTACAGCTCTATCTCTAGCCTTCTCAGCCTCAACACGAGACTGATAAGCACCCATCGAATCAGCTTTATAGAGCTTAAGATTGACAGCATCACCATCGTTTACTGCATCACCTACATTAACAATGCGGTGACCTTTAGCATCCCAATTACCTTCTTTATTGAGAATAAGAGCATCATTGATAACATCTCGACCTTCTTCAGCGATATGAATGGTCTGAATAGAGGAAGTATCAAGATCAGTAGCTTTAAGAATCGAGGCATCCTTAAATGAGACAATACGATCAGTAGCTGATGTGTACCGTCTTACGGTTACCTCAACACCTGCCTGTGGTGCAGTTTTAAGTCTGACTGTTGTTTTATCTAGGAAGTAGTAGTCCTTAGAGGTATCCCCGTAGTCCCCACCTTCTAATACAGTGAGTCCTACGGATACCTTTACGAACTTCTTAGCTAGATAATCAAAGGGGACGGTAAAGTCAGTAGTAGTACCGTCACCTGTATAAATAGCAATAGTAGAAGCCATTATATTTAGTTACATCCCATACTTATAGTCTTCAAGCTCCTCTTTAATATACTGCTTAAGAGAAGGTGTAATTAAAGGAATATTAGGAAGACCTGTAAGACCAAACATTAGTTGCCTAACAGTGTTCTTACGTTCTCTATAGGTGTCCTCATCGGTTATAGAGTCTCTTATTAAGTTATAAGTCCCAACACCACCTGAAACAATAGACGAAGCAAGTCTTATTGCAGGAGCCATGTCAACAACCAAGTTTCCTAAATCGGGAGCTGACAACCAACTAGACTCTTGTTGAGGAGTTCTAGTAGAAGCAGTAGTCTTTACATCAGTGCCTATACCTACAGAGTTAGCCATTAAAGCCGCAGAAGCAAATATAGGGTTTCTGTTAAAGAAAGAATTGAAAGCAAGCTTTTCGTAATTCTCAGGGTCTTCTAAGTCTTTGAAAGAGCCTATACCAATAGTGTTCCTTAGGTACTTTTCTCTTTCCTCTTCAGGCATACCTAACGATCTAAGCTGAACCTGTGCAATAGTAGTAGCCGCAGTAAGAGCTGATGCAGTCATGAAGTTATTCAACTGTGCTAGACCACCTTCATCCTCAAGTCTATTCATCATCTTTACAAATCTTTTATTGTAGGATTGAATAGCAAAGGTCTTAAACTGCATAGCAAGAGACACAAAAGGATGACCCTTACCGATCTGCCAAATAAAGATGTCATCTAGACCTCTTCTCTGCATAGTCTCGTTACAGACATAATCCGTCATTCTTCGGAACACATAAGAGAACCTATCGTCATCTTTAAGTTGAGCAAAGTTATCAGAGATAGTCATTCTACCATCTTTGATGCTAGTAAATGACTTCAGTCTCCTAAGCATATAGTTATAATCAGCTTTACTGATGTCTACACGCTTTAAGTCTACATCTCTCAAGAACCCATTATAGTCCTTCTTTACGGCATGGGACTTGTTAATAAGTTCAGACCAAAAGCAACTTTGAACAGCATCAATGATAGAATCATTAGAGTATCTCATCACAAGGTTACCTGGGGAATACTCAGCTAAAACCTGAGAAATACCTACAGCAGTAGCTAGGTAAGGGTTAGTCGCTCTGTACATCTCCTGATTAGACCTAATGATCTCTCTAACACCCATCAACTTTAGAACTTCTCTGCCTTGTAGATAGTCCTGAATATATCTTCGATCTGCTTTAGACAAATCTTTATTGAAGAGCTTTTCATAAACTTCTCTAGTGACTGGCAAAGCTTGCATCATAAACTTCAAGCCATATGCTCTAAGAGCTTGTGCAACTTCACCATAGTTTAAGACACCCATTAGTGTACTATAAGCACCATAAGTAAGGTGTCTACCAATAGCAGAGATAGCGTCAGAAACTCCGTAATCTCTATCACTAATAGCTCTACCGTAGGCTCTGTTAAGGATAGCATTCAGTTCATCTACAACTTCGGCTTTAGTACCTTCTTTAAGATTCCTAGATACTCTAAACTCATTACCTAAGTCATTGATGATATTCTTCATCCCCTCATAGTCAGCACCATAGACACGCTTAGTAGCCAACAACCCAGTAGACGTATTGAAGTATGCTCTAGTAGCATCTACTAAATCCATTCTAAGGCTATTGACAGAGAACCCTTCAGCGTCAACATATGAGGTGTTCCAAGGCATACGTCTCTTTTGGAAATTAACATTTGAACCTGATCTATCAAAGTTCTCTCCTCTTGAGGTGTTCTGATCCATGTACCCAAAAGCACTATCATCAGCCTTTTTAGATAACCATTGAAGGAAAGCCTCTTGCTCCATTCTTTCGTTCTTAACCTTTTGAGACTTAGATAGCTTCTTTTGATCTAATGAAGCAAGACCTTTAGCCTCAGGTGTAGCGGCCATTTCTTCTCTAAATATCTGTAGGAAGTTGTCATAGGTTTCCTTATCGTTAAGGACGCCATTATACAAATTAGTGGAAAGTCTAGCTCTAGCTGTAGCTACAGCCTCTTTACCAAACCCGAATCTTCCAACATATTTAGTAATCTTAGCTCTGTCAACAATCATCGGTAGATATTTACCAAAAGAGAAGATGTTATCCACCAAGTCATGATTAACTAGTTGGTAACCTCTCTTTTCATAAGCTTTTCCAATGGTAACAGCAAGCTCAGCTAAATCCTTATTGCTGTTCATTGCTTTACCAAAAGACGAAGTATCCTTGCCAGCGATCTTTCTATACAAGAAGTCGTTAACTTTATCTCTACCAAAAGCTGTAGATACATTGGACACCTTATTGGTAATACTATCCATTAACCTATTGTCGTCTACACGGAATCCTTCAACCTCTTCCATTAAAGTAGTTTTACCACTACCATAAGCTAATGTTTTCTGTCCTGAATCCTCAGGGTAAGTAATACCACCTCTCTGCTCAACAGCTTGTTCAGTTCTGTTTATCTTTGCAAAGTTTCTATTACCTCTTGATCTAAGCCCTTCCTCAAAGTCAGTAATGCTAGACACAAACTCCCTTAACTTTGGAGTGCTTGGATCTCCCATATACTGCTTTAGTTTTGTTTTAAGTTCTACAGAAGGTAACTTAGATTCAAGTTGCTCTCTAATATCGTTGATCTTTTTGTATGCAGGTAAGGTTTCCTCAGAAAACTTCCCTAGTAACGAAGTAGTGTCTACTTCTTCACCTCTAATCATCTTATCGTGATTAATAGCTACTTTTCTAGCCGCATTGCCAGTAAACCTTACTCCTTGGATACCTAGAGTTAAAGCTGTGATGCTATACACATCAGTCCACACATCATGGTCTATACCAGTTGTCATCTCCTGCAACTGATTAGAGGACACCCCTGCAACTACATTAGCCGCAATTGGTACTGCAACTTTACCTGCCTTATTTAGGACTACAGCCGTCTTAGTAGCTCCTGAAGCTAACTTAGCAGGAACACCTACTTGAGGAAATGCCACAGCCGCCGCAGTAGTAGCAATATCAACAGGATTACCTACCATCTGACCTAGACCACCAACCAAAGACATATACCAAGGAGAGTTAGCCATCTTTCTCTCAATTCTACGATTTTCGTCGATTAAGTCAAGATTCTTTCGAACCTCTTCAGGCGTTGATGCTCCACTGAATGCAATATCTAAAGCATCCATGTCGTAGTTAGTCTGTTGAAGCCACTTATCAAGTTCTTCTGAATCCTTAGGTGAATACTTAGATACAGGATTTAAAGTACCTTGCCAAGCTCTTCGAATCTGCATTCCTATAGGGGATGTTTTAAGACCGTCCATGAAGATCTCACAACCATCCCCTAATTCGTAAGAACCCTCCCAAGCCTTTAATTCTGATACTTTAGGTTCAGCAACTATAGTCTGTTGAGGCTCTTCACCTTTATTAATGAGTCCACTATTACTAAGCCTAGATAGCTCATCAGAAATTAAAGGCATATTTATAACTCCTTATTTTCTACTAATCTTTTGAAACCAGTATTTTTTAAGATCCTTAACATATTCATCTTTAGTGAGTTTAGACAATTCAGTAATAGGTAGCTTTCCTTTACTTACACCATCAACACCCACAATAACGATTGCTCGTTCTCCAGCGTCAAAGAAAGACATAGAGAAGTCGGTAATGTTCTTAGATTTCATTAAGTCCCTAAAAGCTTTATCAGCACACCACCCAATATCTATCATGTTTTCTTCTTTAGCATTTATATTGCCAAAAGACTCTTCAAGGTACACTCTAGGCACTGGGGTATTACCTACCTGATAATAAGACTGCTTAACTACTTCTTTACCTGCCTCTATAGCATCTTTATAAGTAGTCTCAGGGTCCTTCTTTTTATACTCTTCCGCGAAAGAAAGAGCTAAAATATCAAGCTGATTGTTAGCATCAATATTTAAAGGGTCTTTACTTCCGTATAAAGAGTGGCTACCTAGAGAAGGGGATGTTACAGGAAGCTTCTTTTCACTAGCGTCTCTCTTGTACTCAGCCAGCATTCTCTTAGAGTTACCTATTACAGCCATAGGGTTTCTTCCTAAAGAGATAGCCATCTTAGCGGTATTGACATAATCTACAGCCCTGTCACCTGCAAGTCTTTCAAAAGCTGATGAATTTATGTCATACAAAACCATTAAAGACTTAAGAGGATCAGGTACATTCTTAATACTTCCATAATCAGAAGTCTTAAAACCCTTCTTTGGGTCTAAAGTACCTTTGTTAACCCACTCATCTACAAAAGGTTCAAACTGAGATACAGAATCTGAGACAGTTCTTGCAATAGCATTCTTAAGTGCAGGGTACGTGTTAGACTTATTTGCAGAATACGCCATGAGATTCTTAAGCCTTTCGGGATGTTCCTGTGCCTCACTAAAGATTTTAGCTACAACACTTTGAGCTACAACATCCATGTGTTTAGCGTTAAACCCAGTACCATCATACTCAAGCTTCTTATCTTCAATAGACTTCTCTACAGGTTTTCCATCAACACAATCCATAAGATATGTAGCCCAGTCAGTTGAAGCTTTGTCAAATACAAGCTTCTTACCTGCAACTTCCACAGCTCTTTCTTGTGCCCTTTGTGCTTTAGTAATACTCCTAAAAAGATATTCAGTCCGATCAGTCTTTGTATTACCGTTGTTACTAAGTTCTCTGTTTAACCTAGTGGTTAGTCCTGACACATTCCCCTCTAGAGCCATCTTGTCTACAGAGGATTTGAACTCATACATACCTCTAGCGTCCATGTTGAACCTAAGGTTTTGTGAAGTTCTCTTGATAGTCTCTATACCCGCAGAGCCTATATAGTCAGTAAAAGTAATACCTGTGCCAGGTACTTCAGTATCCTTAATGATCTCTAAAAGCTTATCTCCATCAGGAGAGTCACCTAGAGCTTTAAGAACAGTATTTGCATAGACAGAAAGATCCTCAGGGGTATAGCGATAACCATTTTCCCTAAGGGTGTCTGCAATGACGTTATTGAAAGAGTTAGGTGTTAAGTTACCTGAGTTAATTAACGCAATTGTTTTAGCGATGTCATTGTTAAGTCTTTGCTGAACAAGTCTATCGTTAGTTACCTCAGAGTTTCTTAGAAGGTTCTTAATTCTACCATTTTCAGAGTCAGCGAAGAAGCCCTCATTAAACCAGTAGTCGTTACCATTAGCATACCCAAAGACCTCTGAAACTTCTTTCATAGCCTTCTTAGAATGCTCATAATGTAAGGCATCAACCTTCTCGGGAGGCATCCCTACAAACTCACCTTTATTGACTCTTTCAGTGAAGTCTTGTTCAGATAACTGAAACACTAACTTACCGTGGTCATACTTAAGCCTCTGCATAGCAATAGGGTCATCCTGAAACGGAATAGACCCATTCTTCATTGCGGCTTGGTATTCCTCAATAGAGTGCTTTTTAAGGTAGTCATCAGCCAAGGAGTAGCTAAGTTTCTGTCTTTCTTCAAAGACACCCATAGCTCCCTTAATGACGTCTCCTGCTACACTCATCCAGTTGACTTCAGGTTCAACTATAGGGTCTCTAGGGGTAATAGAGACTTGTGCAGGAGAGCTTTCACCTAACTTTTTTAGAGCTGAGTTAAAGTATCTCCATTCACTCCACTGGTTAGCAATGGAGGAATTTCCATCTGAATTTTTATAAGCCATTAGTAGAAGTAACCTCCACGTCTATTTTTTTCTGCAATCTGTCCCCCTAGTTTTCCAATGTTTGCATAGAAGTCTAACCAAGGTTTATGTTGGTCATATAAAGTATTGAACCTACCAATGAAAGAAGACCCTAACGAAGAACTAGAGGAAGAAGTAGCAGACGTAACAGGTTTAGTAACACTTCCTACAGCACCTAATACTGCACCTGTTTTGAGACCAGTCTTTAATGCACCACTAATATTAGATGCACCTACCTTTTTAATAACACCTAATGACTCAGTAGAAACATCTTTGGCAACCGTAGGAGCGGCACTACTGATAGCATCAACAGCAGGTTTGGTACCTGTACTTAAGGCTCCTGCGGCCGCACTACCAAGACCTGCTACAGACGCACCTATAGACGCACCCTGAAGGGCATCAGACATAACCTGCATAAAAGCTTGAGTACCACCTACAAGATTAGATTTAACAGAAGCCTTATATTGTTCAACCTCATTCTTTGTAGTAATATACAAAGCCTCTTTCTGCCCTCTTACTTCCCATACTCCTTGCTTGTAGGCTTCTTTAGTTGCAGTTTCTTGCCTAGAAGTTTGACCGTGAATAACCTGCTGAATCTTTTCCTGAGACCTACCTTCAAGACCAGTCTCAGCCATAGCCGCTTCAACCTGAGCATTGTTCTGATAAGCATTCATCGACAAACCTAACAGCTCTACCATAGCAGAGTCGTACATTGACTTTTCTTGTCTATCTAAAGCCGCTTGGTTGTAATTATAATTAATCTGTAGATACTTCATCTGCTGTTTAAAAGCCTTAATCATATTGCGATTAGACTTTGAAATACCTAAGATAGAACTACCACCGCCGACAACCGCACCAACAGCCGCACCTATACCTACAATAGTACCGCTCATTCTTTATGTAATTCCTCTCTATTTGTAGTTAACAACATCCACTCATCAGTGAACTCTTTCTCAGCTTCTTTAACATCAGTAGATTCTGTTTTAAAGCACATAGTGATGTAGGTATCTTCAACTGCTCTGAATGCTTGTCTACGTCCTGCCTCAGCTTTGATAACATTATACCCCTCAAGTCTCCCTACAGTGTTCCCTAAGGTAACATAACAATCACCACTTACAATAACAGTAGTAGGGATCTTAATGAAAGCTCCGATGATAACTGTATCCTTTGGTACTTTACAAGTCCTATAGTAAACACCTTCATGAATAAAGTGTTCAATAGGAATGTCTACTTCTCTATCACCAAGATGCTCAACTGCATATATTGCCATATCACAAAGTAGATTGTTTTGTTCGGGAGTGAGGGGTAGTAACGTCATATTGCTGAGTTCCTTCTAATATAAAGACCTTCCCAACCCCCTGAGATAATATTAAGAGGTTGAGGATTATTTGAAGACAAAGAAATAACTACTTCACTGTTGTTATCCTGTACAGGGAACTTATATTTACCAGTGAACACGTTATTGACACCTAGCTTAGTCCTAGATTCACCTAGGATCTTACCAGTGAATCTATACTTAAAGTGCTTATCTTTTATATCATTATCAACGTGACAATCAAAGACACCACTATTGGAATAGTTAAACCAGTAGTATCTAAGCTGTAGTCTGCCTTCATCCTCAGAGACAACACCGCCGTTACCTGTAGCTCTCTTAATGTTCTGCTTAGATAACTTAGTGTAGAAGTAATAGGACATCCCTATAAATACCTCTTGTCCTCTGTGGTCACCATTGATTCTAAAGACACCATTCTCATCCCATTCATGGATCTCTCTGACATATCCTTCCTTAGTCACCATATAGTAGAAGTACTCACCTGTCCTGCGTGATACATACCCGTAGATGTTTCTAAGGGATACCTCAGTATAATCATTGAAGTCACTATACTTAGCTTCTCTAGGAATAGTGTATTTGATCTTTCTATCCATGAATAATCTAACAGGCTCATCAGGGAAATCAAGGGCATTGCCTGTAAGCTGTGCCTTATCCAAGAAGAGACCATTAGGAGAATTAACTAGTAAGTAAATCGTAGAATCTACAAACTCAGCTAAAACTACCTCAGTACCTTTATAGCCAAAAGTCCACTTAAACCATGCCTGTTGTTCACTCACACCGTTCTGTAGAATAAACTTATAGCAGTACACAGTATTAGGATTATTGGAGTTAACTAAGGTAACAACATTCTCTGTAGTATTCCCTGAAAGTCTTGTAACTCCCCTTGGGATATACGTAGGAATATGAGCAGAGACATTTTCAGCATCCTTAAGGTCAGCTACGTCTTGCAACGAATAGTATCTCATAAGAGAACTATAGTTAACCCTGTCGTTCACAAAGAAGATACTAGGACCGACACTAATAGGTTGAACCATTGGGTTATAATCAAAGTTAGTGATTTGGTCACACTTAACACTCTTAGGTGTCATAACACCATCGCTAGATAACACAAACTGACCCTCACGAGAGAACAACATAAGCTCTCTAGCAAAAGGTACAGCATGGGTTAATGTGGCTACCTTATTGGAAGACACAGAGACATCAATAGGGTCTGTGTCAGCAATAGCCGCAGAAGACTTAAACCAAAAGTTATAGAAATCATTAGTAGAACTAAGGATGATAGACTCATCAGAGATAACACCTAACCTATTACGGTAGAAGAAGATGTCATTGATATTTTTACCAATGAAAGATGGATCAGGATTAGTGTCTTCATTACCTGCACCTCGGTCTACCCAAGGTAACTTCTTAAGTTTAAACCTACCATCAGACTCTCTAACAATGGCGTGAGGCATATTGCGAGGGTTAATATGATAGGGAATACTAGGTGCAACAGTCTCTTTCCAAACCTTCTTGGCGTCATCCCACTTCACATAAAAGTCATCATCCTCAGAGTTCTTTTCACCTGAGACCTGCATGATGTAACCATTAGGTGCAAGTGGTGGTAACTTATTGACAG
>ULJK01012476.1_pt1 | contig 14529 bp, 11 predicted proteins | sample 1950861 | NCBI WGS metagenome assembly ULJK01 (sample SAMEA4835470, study PRJEB28245) | human gut metagenome | biome: gut microbiome; material: fecal sample | place: Denmark | collected 2008
GGTATTGGAAAGTTCTACCTGAGTACCGATCTGGCGCAGGTCATCGGTAGATACAGCGCCTTTAATAGCGCCTACAGTTCCTACATTCATGAAAACCGGTGTCTGGATGGTTCCATGTACAGTTTCCATCTGGGCACGTTTCGCCCGTCCATCTTTGGTTATTACCTGATATTTCATATATTATGCCTCTTCGTCTGCCAAAGCAGCCTTGATCATGATGGCACATTCGATCCTCTTTTTCTGCATCTCGCAGCCGATCTCATATGCGCCGTTAATAGAACCACTGAAATTATAGGCATTTGCACTACATCCACCGCTGCAGTAAAATCTTGCAAAGCAGTCCTTGCATGTCTCTTTTGCATATACATTGCAAAGCTTAAACTCATCACGGGTCTCTGTATTTACAATACCTGTGTCTACATTTCCAAGAAGGAATTTTTCATTGCCTACAAACTGGTGGCATGGATACAGATCGCCCCATGGGGTAACTGCCAGATACTCAGTACCGGAACCGCAGCCAGCCAGACGTTTTGCAACACATGGACCTGCTGTTAAATCCAGCATAAAGTGGAAGAAGTTAAAACCTCTGCCCTCTTTTTTGCGCTTGATGTATTCTAATGCCAGTTTGTCATATTCTTTTAAGATCTGAGGAATGTCCTCTTCACGGATGGCATAATCCTCTGCAGGATCAGCTACTACCGGCTCCATGGACATCTGCTGGAAGCCAAGATCTGCATAATGGATCACATCATCTGCAAAATCCAGGTTATTTCTTGTGAAAGTACCTCTTACATAGTAATTCTTCTGTCCTCTGCTCTCAGCAAACTTCTGGAACTTCGGAACGATCATATCATAGCTGCCGCTGCCGTTTCTGAACGGACGCATCTTGTCATTGATCTCACGGCGGCCATCCAGGCTTAATACTACATTGCTCATCTCACGGTTGCAGAATTCCATGATCTCATCGTTTAAGAGAACGCCGTTGGTGGTTAATGTAAAACGAAACTTCTTGTGGTTTGCCTCTTCTAAGGAGCGGCCGTATTCAACCAGCTGTTTTACTACCTTCCAGTTTAAAAGAGGCTCTCCGCCGAAGAAATCCACTTCCAGATGCTCTCTGTTTCCGGAATTAGCTACCAGGAAATCCAGTGCTTTCTTACCAACTTCATAGCTCATTAAAGCACGGCGGCCATGATACTCTCCTTCTTCCGCAAAGCAGTAACGACAGGCAAGGTTGCAGTCGTGTGCAATATGCAGACAGAGCGCTTTTACAACGGTCTTGCGCTTCTTAAAATCTAAAACAAAGTCACGATAAATGTCACGGGTAAGAAGCTGTTCTGTATCGATCAGCTCCTGAATATCTTCCAGTGCTTCACAGACCATTTCACTTCCATAGGTCTCGTCTAATTTTTTATGAACATTTGCAGTTACTTCTTCAGAAAGCTTCTCAGGCTTGTCCATTTCCGGAACCTGTTCTGAAACTGCTGCGATGGCGTCATAAACCACCGGATCTACTACATGGACGGAACCGCTGTTCACATCCAGAACAATATGATAACCATTATTAATATACTGATGAATCAAAATTAAAATCTCTCTTTCTAAACGTAATAGGCCTTTCAGGCCAATCCAAATCACATGGGAAAGCCCCTATAATCTCTGTGACCATAGGGGCTTTGCACACTTAATCCGTTACCGACCTATACCATTAGCGGGCAGAGTTTTCGCAGCTCTGGTTACCAACGGTACAGGAAGTCTTACATGCAGACTGGCAGGAAGTCTGGCACTCGCCACATCCGCCCTTCTTCATGGTATCCTTTAAGGTATTGGCATTTAAAGTCTTTACATGCTTCATTGTACAGTACCTCCTTTTTTTATATGCCTCAAAAGGCACATATGAATAAACTCCATAAAATTATAACATAGGTTATGTTGGCTTGCAATGGTGAATATACTTGACTGTAAACATATTTTAGGGAGATGTCTATGGAAACTAAAGTGATAAAACCGCTGCTGCGCTCTCTTTTTATCTCCTATGCCCTTTCTGCCCTCTTTTTAGGGGCACTGGCTTTTGCCCTTTACAAACTGCGCCTGGGAGAAAGTCTGGTAAACCTGCTGATCTTTGCTGTGTATTTTGCAGCCTGTTTCGCAGGTGGATTTTTCACAGGAAGAAAAGTCAGAAACCGGCGTTTTTTCTGGGGACTGCTGTCAGGAATGTTTTATTTTCTCATCCTTTTTGCTGCTTCCTGGGCTATGGATCCCCGGGCCTCTATCCAGGCTGCCAGATCTCTCATGGTATTAGGCGTGTGTGCCTTTGGCGGAACCCTTGGGGGAATGCTCAGTTTTTAAGGTCTATATCCTCCAACAGTTCCCCGATCAGAAATACCAGGCTGCCTAAAAATACAAAAATATCTCCCAGATTAAAGATCACCTTTTTCAGCCTTTTAAATTCAATGGAGAAATAATCCACTACATAGCCTTTTACCAGACGGTCATAAAGATTGCTGATAGCACCTCCAAGGACCATGGAAAGGCCGATCTTCTGGGCCAGGCAGCCCTTTTTTGTCATAAACGCGCCTAATGCGCCTGCTGCAGCAGATGTAACTGCCAGGGGGATCCCTTTTACCAGTTCCGGGCGTTCTTTTAAAAAGCCAAAAGGAAATCCGGAATTATAACTTTTATGAAGGCGTATCAGCCCCTTTGTGCCGGGAAGGTCCCTTGGAAATTCTTCTTCCCCTTCCCGCTCTATTTCGTCTTTTATAAACAGATCCAGGGCAGCAATGCCGCCAGTAAGCCACGGTAAGATCATATTATACATCCATCCTTTCTGGTACATGGAACAGGTTCGTACTTTTTTCATGAGTCCATTTTACAATATTATCCCGTTTCCGTCCAGATATGCAGGTAACTTCCGGTGATTTTCCCATATACTGATAACAAGCATTTTACCGGTGGTTTTTATGGCTGAATGTATCTTAAATCCTGCTTCCCAGGATGTCGCTGATTTCATTTACCGTTTTGGATCCCTGCAGAATAATCTCCGGGACCCGGAGCAGTTTCCCTGTGTGGATTATGTAAGCAATGATTATGCTGTTTTTTATACAGAGCTTGAAAACGCCCTTCCCCTTTCTCTGGAACGTCAGCCCTACTACAGCATTCCCTCTCTTTTTACCCTGTTGGACGACTCCGCCATGGAAGCTGCCGGGATCGTTTCCGCCCTTCAGACACCTGCACTGAGCAATATGGGAAGCGGGGTGATCATCGGTATTGTAGATACAGGGATCGACTATACAAGTCCTGTTTTTCGTAAAAGTGACGGAACGACCCGGATCCTTGGTCTGTGGGATCAGACCCTTCCTGAGGATCCTTCTGTTTTACCGCCCGGTGTACCGGAATATTATCCCATGGGCGGTGCCTCCTATGGAACGGAATTCACTCATGAAGAGATCAACGAAGCTTTAACCTTAGAGGATCCTTTTTCCCTGGTACCTTCCAAAGATACAGATGGCCACGGCACTTTCCTGGCAGGTCTTGCAGCCGGAACTGCTTTCCCTCTCCAGAACTTCACAGGCGCTGCTCCCATGGCAGATCTTGCCATTGTAAAATTAAAGCCTGCAAAGAAATATCTGCGGGACTATTATCTGATTTCCGAAGATACCCCTGCTTTCCAGGAAAATGACATTATGATGGGAATTAAATACCTGCGGGTCATCGCTGACCGGTTCAGACGCCCCTTAGTCACCCTTTTAGGACTTGGAACCAATTACGGCAGCCATACCGGTACCTCCCCCTTAAGCCAGGTAACGCAGAATTATGGCGGCTTTTTCGGGATCGCCACTGTAATCGCAGCAGGAAATGAAACAGGACTCGCCCACCATTACGCAGGAAGGTTTTCCGCTGACACTTCTTTTGAAGATGTGGAACTTCGGGTAGGAGAAGAAGAAGGGAAACGTGGCTTTATCCTGGAACTGTGGTCTTCTGCTGCCGATCTGTATACAGTAGGCTTTGTATCTCCCGGCGGAGAACGGATCAGCCGTATCCCCATTTTATCCAATAATGAGACCCGTATCCCTTTTCTTTTAGAGTCTACGGTCATCACGGTAAGTTATCAGCTGATCGAGGCAGGAAGCGGAAGCCAGCTTGTATCCATGCGCTTTGAGCGTCCTTCCCCGGGGATCTGGACCATTCGTGTATACAATACACAGTTTCTTACGGGAGAATACCACATGTGGCTGCCGGTTCAGGGTTTTATCTCCGATGAAACTGTATTTTTAAAACCGGATCCTTCAAACACGATCACGGTTCCCGGCAATTCCCGCCTGCCTATTACAACAGGGGCCTACAATCACAGAAACAACAGTATCTACATCCATTCCAGCCGTGGCTACACCAGCAGAGATTATGTAAAGCCGGATCTGGCTGCTCCGGGAGTGGAGATCCTGGGGCCATCGGTGCGGATCTCAGCTGCTTTTCGCCCTGGGCTTTCATCCAGTGTAGCAGCCGGTACTGCTCCTGCCTTCTCCCGCCGCACCGGTACCAGCGCTGCAGCCGCCATCACTGCAGGAGCAGTTGCCAATCTTTTAAGCTGGGGGATCGTTATGGGAAACTACCCTACTATGAGCGAGGCTTCTATTAAAAGTTATCTGATCCGGGGCGCAGCCAGAAATCCGTCCCTTACCTATCCTAATAAAGAATTTGGGTATGGAACCCTGGATCTGCTGCAGACATTTTTACGGCTGCGGGAGTGATCGAATTCCATACCCAATTCATTTTATCCTTCTCTTACCTGGATCAGGGGACCTCCCTTTTTCTCCAGATAAGGCCTTGTGACCACCACAGACCCGATATTCGGGTCTTTTGGTATCTCATACATGATATCAAGCATAAACTCTTCCAGAATGGCTCTGAGGGCTCTTGCGCCTGTTCCACGCTTTAAGGCTTCCTCTGCGATCCAGGAAAGTGCGTCTTCTTCAAATACAAGTTTTACCTCATCCAGTGCCAGAAGTTTTTCATACTGACGCAGGATGGCATTTTTCGGTTCCTTTAAGATCCGGATCATCATATCCTTATCCAGTCCCTTTAAGGTAACATTTACAGGCAGACGTCCTAAAAATTCCGGGATCATTCCAAATGCCCTCAGATCTTCATTGGTCACATGGCTTAAAAGATCCGGATCATTGTCATAGCTGTCTTTTAAGGCAGCTCCAAATCCCATGGAGGATTTCTTTGTAAGGCGCTCCTTGATGATATTTTCCAGATCCGGGAAAGCACCTCCACAGATAAACAGGATATTATCTGTATTTACAGTAGCCATAGGAGTCATTGCATTTTTCTGATTGGATCCCACCGGAACTTCTACGGTACTGCCTTCTAACAGCTTTAAAAGTTCCTGCTGAACGGACTCGCCGCTTACATCCCTTGTATTGGTCTGTTTTTTCTTTGCGATCTTATCGATCTCATCAATAAAGATAATGCCTTTTTCTGCCCGTTTTACATCATTTCCTGCAGCTGCTAACAGCTTGGAAACAACGCTTTCAATATCATCGCCAATATAACCGGCTTCAGTCAGGGATGTGGCATCTGCAATAGCTAACGGCACATCAAGAAGCTTTGCCAGCGTCTTTACCAGATAGGTCTTGCCGCTTCCTGTAGGGCCGATCATTAAAATGTTGGATTTTTCGATCACAACACCGTCTGGGTCGGAACCACCTAAAAAGGCGCGCTTATAATGATTATAAACAGCTACTGCCATGACCTTCTTTGCCTTGTCCTGGCCGATCACATATTCATCCAGCTTGCCTTTTATAACGTGAGGCGCCGGAATATCTTTCATAGTCAGCTGCTTTTCCGGTTCTTTTTTCTTTTTCAGTTTCTGGCTCTGAGGGATCTCATTCACTGGCGGCATCTGGCTTAAGTCACTGAAATTCATGTTCATATAAGGCATATTGGGCATTTTTGAAAAATCCATGCCTCCCTTAGTCACTGTATCAAAAGCCTTCTGCATACAGTCATGGCACAGACACATGCCTCCCGGCATTGAGATCATTGGTCCTGCCTTGCTCTCCGGTCTGCGGCACATATAGCAGATCTTCTCATAATTATCGTTATTTTTATTATCATCCTGGGATCCATTTGTCATCTCGTTTTCCATATTCTTATCGTCCACTGTCTTTTCTCCTTACCACATTCTTCCCCATGGGAAGCCATTTCCCGGAAAACTCCAGGGATTACTGTCTTCTCTTCTGGAAGGTGCTGTTTCCCCGGGCTGCTCCCTGTTATCCTGTTTCTCCTGTTGTCCTTCACCTTCCGGCAGTCCTGCCAGCGTAATCTGGATCTGCTGTTCCTTATACCGGCCTTCTTCCTGGCGCTGCACCAGCAGTTCAATGGTCTCTCCCATTTCATAGCCTTTCAGGAATTTCTGCAGTTCCTGCATACTCTTTACAGTCATGCCATCCAGCTTGGTGATAATATCTTTCTCACGAAGTTCAGAGCCAGCCGCAGCCCCGTCTTCCAGTATCTTGTATACATAAACGCCCTTCGGCATATCAAAGGTTGCCGCTGTTTCTTCATCTACTGTAGTTCCCTGAATCCCCAGATATCCCCGTCTGCTTTCCTCTACTTCAGAACGGGTCTTACGGTTCATCAGTTCATCTAAAATCTCCTGGACTCCTGAAACAGGAATGGCATAGCCAATCCCTTCTACTTCTGTGGAGGAATATTTAGCCGCATTGATGCCGATCACTTCCCCTTTCATGTTCAAAAGGGCGCCACCACTGTTTCCCGGATTGATGGCTGCATCTGTCTGAAGCAGGACTCTTGTATTTCCGTCGGAAGTCTGTACTTCCCGGTTTAAGGCGCTTACATATCCCACTGTAACGGACTGGCCATACCCAAGAGCATTTCCAATGGCGATCACGCCCTGTCCTACTTTTAAGCTGTCTGAGTCCCCAAGCCTTGCAACGGCTATCTTATCCTGGGTTTCCTGTGGGATCTGATCTATCGGGATGGAAATAACTGCCAGATCTGTATCTGCATCTGTCCCCTTTACCGCAGCATCCACAGCTGTATCATCTACAAATGTGATCTTTAATGATACTGTGTCCTTCACTACATGATTATTGGTCACGATCAGCAGTTCCGTATCATTTTTACCAATGATGATCCCGGAACCACTGCTTGGCACCTCATAAGACTGGCTTCCGCCTCCGAAAAACCAGCTGTATCCGTAATCCGGAGTCTGGTAAACGGCTGTGCTGGCAACTGCCACAACCGTTGGCATTGCCTCTTCTACGATCTCTGAAACATCCGTTGACGGTGCCGGAATGTCTGCTGCCTGTGGAAATGTTTCCGGTATCTTTTCTCCCGGAAATGGTTCTGGAGGCGGCAGTGCTTCTCCCTCCGCCTTTACTGTATCCTCATCTGACGCAACGATCGCAAAAAACTGGGAAACCATTCCGGAAGACGCAATCTGGATCCCGGTCATAACCGTTCCTGCCACGGTTCCAAAAAGGACTGCGGAAAGAACGATCCAGGCTGTCTTTTTCAACAAATTGTTTTTCCTCATATATGATCTGTTCTCCTTCCAAAAAGAGATCCCGCAAAAGAGGAATTCTCCCTGCTTTCACGAAATCTCTTTCTTAAACTTTGGTGTTATCTTTTAATGCTTATTAAGCTGCCGGTGAGATCATCTCTCCCGGACCGCCTACATTCTCTTCTTTGATGCTGTTTCCAGGATTGAAGGATGAAGCTGCTGTTGTTTCACTGCTTCCCGGTCCATATGGTTTTGTAGCAGCCTCTGTAGTTGCCGCTTCTGTGGTACGGGAAGGTGACAGCGGACCGCTTGGAACCGTAGGCTTTAAGCTTTCTGTGGAGTCTCCCGGATGGGCTGCCTTTGTAGTCTCTCCCGGATGGGCCTGACTGCTTTCACCTGTATGAGAACTCTGGGTCGTTTCAGAAGAATGTTTACTGGTTGGTGGTATATAATCTTCCGGAGGATCGATCACATTTCCATCTTCATCTGTTTCATACTCAAAATCAGTTTCACCGTCAATAATACTCTCTTTTGTGGAAGAAGTACTTTCATTGTTCTTTTCAGAAGAAGAACTGCTTTCTGAGCCGTCCGCTGTTGTCTTGTCTTCTTTCTTTGCCTCTGTAGTCTTAGGAATATAACCGCCATCTGTACCAACATCACCTACCGGCTTTCCTTCTTTATACAGACCTGTATCAGAAGCAATCTTTGCGCTGATCTTCTTTACCATATCACTTGGGGTGTAATTTTCGTCACCAAACAGGAACTTGTGAAGAGAAACCACATTGCTCTCTAAGGTCTGCGGAATGACACAGTCACCCTTTTTACCCATATTGGCATCACTTCTTGCCTCAGGGAAGCCGGCGGTATCCCCGATATGATAACGGGTCAGGTTCTTTGCAGCCGGGATCACATCATCTAATGTGATACTGCTTAAGATCTGTGGGAATACCACTTCCATTACATTATTAACAACAGAAAAGTTTGCCTGTCTTAATTTATCAAAGCTTAACTGGATGATCTTTCTCTGACGTTCTGTTCTTGCAAAGTCTGTATCCATCTTTCTTAAGCGTGCATAGGCAACTGCCTGGATACCGTCTAAATGGTTCGGGCCTGCGCTCTTTAACTGATAAGAGCCAACACCTGTAGACTCTACTGTTTCTGTAATATAGGCATTGATATAATAAAACTCCGCCTTGCTCAGTTCCACATCTACACCGCCCAGGATATTAATGGCATCTGCTACTGCTTTCCAGTTAAATGTAGCATAATCATTGATCTCCAGATCCAGGTTTCTGTTTAAGGCTTCTACTGCCTGTTTCGGGCCGCCTCTGAAGTAAGCCTGGTTGATCTTGTTGTAACCATTTTTATCATCTACATTCAGATACGTATCACGGAAAAGGCTGACCAGTTTGATCTCCCCTGTTTCCTGATTGATATTGCAGATGATGATAACATCGGACATATTTCCTTTGCCCACAGAACTGTCACGGCTGTCCACACCAAAAAGAGCTACGGTCCAGTATCCCTTCATAGCCTGCTCTTTTTCCACAGAGATATAAGGATTTGTCATATCAGACTTATTAAACTCTGTATCCGTCTGCATCAGGGACATCATACGCTTTCCATACCAGCCTGCGCCGATCAGTGCCAGTGCAATGATCTCTGCCACAATAAAAATGATAATGGTCCTTAAGCGGCTTTTCCCGGACCTGGCTGCCGTCCTTGCGGTCCGGCTGCCTCTTCCTGTACTGCCTGTTCTGCCGGTAAGTCCGGAAGAAGCGTATTTCCTTCCGTCTTTTCTGCGGCTGCGCCCTCTTTTTAACTCGTCATCCGTTTCAAATTCATTATCAAAGTCGTGATTCATGTACGTTTCCTCATTGTAGTGATAACAGCAGTCAGACCGCTGTCATTCTAGTATGCGTTTTTATTAATAAAGCCTTTGAATATCGTCAGGAACATGATCTTAAAATCAAATCCAAGGCTCCAGTTTTCAATGTAATACAGGTCGTGCTCGATCCTCTTTGTAATAGAAGTATCTCCTCTGTAACCATTGACCTGCGCCCAGCCTGTAAGACCTGGTCTTACCTGGTGCTTGATCATATAACGTGGGATCTCTTCTTTAAACTTTTCTACAAAAAGAGGCCGCTCCGGCCTTGGACCAACCAGGCTCATATCTCCAATGAGAATGTTAAAAAACTGAGGCATCTCATCAATACTGGTCTTTCGTATAAAACGGCCTACCGGAGTAACACGGGGGTCATGAGGGGTTGTCCACTGGTTCTTTTCTTTATTTGGATCCTGTACTTCCATGGAACGGAATTTAAACATTTTAAAAGGACGGTTGTGCAGTCCGATCCTCTCCTGGCTGTAAATGATCGGACCTGGAGAAGTAAGTTTGATCAATACTGCTGTCAGCAGCATAAGAGGTGAAAACAGGATGATCCCAAACAGTGCGCCACAGATATCTACCATACGCTTTATAGTTGCATTAAATACGCTGGTAAGAGGTACATGGCGGATATGGATCACCGGAAGTCCCTGAAGATCTTCCATATAAGGGATCGTAGGGATAATGTTATTGTAATCCGGAATAAACTTGGTATGCACACCTGACTTTTCACAGGCCGCAACGATCTGTTCCAGATTTGCATATTCACCGATACTTAAAGTAATAACGATCTCGTCTAAGGTATTCGCTGCAAGAAAGGTCTCCAAATGGGAGATCGGTCCTAAAACCTGGACTTTCTTGTAAACATAACCTGCTTTTTTATGGTCATCCAGGATACCCTGGATATGATAGCCCCATTCCGGATTTAAAGTCACACGGTCAATAAAACCTTCTGCCGCACGGCTGTAACCGATTAAGAGCACATGCTTCTGGTTGTAACCATTGGTACGAAGAGAACGTAAGAACAGGCGGATCGCCAGTCGTTCTCCTGCCAGAAGAAGTATATTTAAAACAAAAAACACCAGGAGCATTCTGGTGGAGAAATACCCCAGATGTACAATAAAGCTTCTTCCGCCGAAAAGGATCAGCGTAAAAAGCATCAGGCCGATCACATTTGCCTTACAGATATTGGCAAATTCAACCCTTCTTCCCTGGATGCGCTTTGGTACATACAGATGAAAACAGCCATTTAAGATCAGATAAACAGGAACAATAAATATAAGTGCCAGAAAATAAGGTCCCGGCTCCAGAGTTGCTCCTCTTAAAGGCACTACCTTTCCGCTGACGATAATAAACCACGCCAGTATATAGGCTACTGCTGTTACCACTGCATCCAGAAGAACCTGAACATGGTTCAGGCTTTTCTGGTTATCTTTTATCATTGTATATCACCTTTTGTTAAGCTGTTCACTCATTTTCCCCCGCCGGAGAAAACGGCTTCTTCATTCAAAACATTATACATGATACAATCCCATTATTCCATAACTTTTCTCTTAAAATATAATAAACTTCACCGTTTTGCCGCCTGACGGGCCAGAAATTCCCGGATATAGAGGAGAGTTCCGGTGCATAATTCCCACTCAATGGCAGCATAATGTTTCAGGTGGTCTCTGTTATATTTTACTTTTTTACACAGCTTTGCTGTCTTCACTCCCTCTTTCAGACCGTCCAGATAATCTTTTCCAAACCCGATCTTCTTAAAAAATCCATATTTTACCAGGATCCCCAGTCCCAGCGGAAGAGCATTTAAAAGCAACTGGGGCCATGGCATATTTTTATAGTTCAGATAAATATTGTTTCTTGCTGCCAGACGGACCTTAAAGGAATTGTAACGGGATCCACTGGTACCGCTTCCCACGTGGTATACCATGGCGCTTGGGCAGTAAACATTTTTATAACCATAAATCTTCGCCCTGTAACCCACATCAATATCTTCCAGATAAGCAAAATGCATCTCGTCAAAATAACCGATGGTCTCAAACACTTCCCTGCGATAGATGGCAGCACCTGCACAGGCAGAAAAAACAGAACAGCTGCGGTTGTATCCTGTAGACGGACGTCCAACGCCCCGTTGGAATGCCCAGCCTAACAGTGTATACATATCTCCTGCATCATCCATTTTGCTGTGGTCATACAGCTGGATCATCTTGCTGCTTACAGAAAAGATCTCCGGTGAACGTTCAATGGCCTTGATCATCTCTCCAATATAGTGGCAGTCCGGTTCTGTATCATTGTTTAAAAGGATCACATAAGGGGTCTTTGAGGCTTTGATCCCCACATTTACAGCCCCTGAAAAACCGGTATTCTTCTCAAGGAAGATGCTTGGTATCTCATGTTCCTTCAGCCATTCTACGCTTCCGTCTGTAGAACCATTATCCACTACCAGGATGTCAAAATCACGGCAAAGCTGCAGATCCAGAGCCTTAAAACAGGGATCCATAAACTTAAGACCATTATAATTGGGAATGACCACCGTTACTTTCGCCTTATTACTCATCACTCTTTTTCTCCTCAGGTGCAAACTTATCATAAACTGACAGGTCGTAAGGTTCACCGATCTTTTCTTTTAACAGATCACGCAGGGCAAAATTGGACTTTCTTAACGTCAGGTTCGGGTTGTAGTAAGGATCACCATTTTTAATGATGTCCGGCCATTTCTTAATGAAAATAGCTACTTCCCTGTTAAACCGCGCCACCTTCTCAGGCGTATCTTCCAGTCCCCTGGATTTGGACTCATAATGGTAAAGAGTTGCATAAGGGGCATATACTACCAGTTTTCCCAGAGCACGAACTTTCATGCAGTAATCAATATCATTAAAGGCAACTGCCAGTTCCGTACTTAAACCTCCCACAGCCTCAAAAACAGATTTCTTTGTCATAAGGCAGGCAGCTGTAACAGCGCTGTAATCCTGGGCACACATTGCACGGTGGAAATAGCTGTTTTCCGCTTTGTGAAGACCGATAAAGGTATGTCCAGCAATACCGCCGAAACCAATAACAACACCTGCATGCTGAATGGTATCATCTGCATACAGAAGCCTTGCTCCCGCAATACCAACCTCTTCTCTCTGGCAGAACCCAAGCATTTCACGAATGCTGTCCGGCTCTAACAGTTCCGTATCATTATTAAGAAGCAGCAGGTACTCTCCCTTTGCAAAGGATGCGCCAAAATTGTTGATGGCAGAATAATTAAAGCCTTCTTTCCAGGTAACTACATGGAAGGACGGATGTTTTTCTTTCATCTTTTTATAATACGCAAAAGTCTCCGGCTCTGTACTGTTATTTTCCACAATGATAAATTCCAGGTTCCGGTAAGTAGACTTCTCTAAAATAGACCGGACACACACATCCAGATCCTTGCTGTGATCCTTATTTGGAATAATAATGGAGATCAGGGGCTCTCCTTTGATCTTATAGGTAGTATGGTAAATACCGTAATCTACGCCCTTTTCCACACGTTCTGCCGGAATGCCCATACGCTCATAATGGGCCATGATCGCTCTGGAACCAGCCTCAAAAGCATACATCTTGCTTTCCGGATTGCTGGCAGTAGAGTCCTGATGGCAGCGCCAGTGATAAAGTACCTGTGGGATATGGACGATCTCTTTTGCCTGCTCAGTGCAGCGGAAGATAAAGTCATAATCCTGGGCTCCGTCAAATTCCTGGCGGAAGCCGCCTACCTGGTCTAATAACTCTTTTTTCACCACGAACAAATGGCAGATATAATTCACACTGGTAAGCAGGTCCGGGTTAAAATCCGGCTTAAAATGAGGATCAAATAAAGCCTTCCCATCCATATCCAGCTTGTCTTCATCTGAATACAGCACATCACAGTCCGGATGCTTATTGATAGCCTTTGCCACCTCATAAAATGCCTGAGGCGGAATGGTATCATCATGGTCTGCCAGGATCACATATTCCCCCTTTGCCATAGCAAGAGCTGCATTGGTATTTCCGGAAATGCCCCTGTTTCCCCCCAAGATCTCATAACGGATCCGGGAGTCTTTCTGTGCATATTTCTTTAATACCTTTTCCACATCCTGGCCTCTGGGGCTTCCATCTGCAATACATACTTCCCAGTTTCCATAAGTCTGGTCCAGGATGGAGTCTAACATCTCTTTCAGATAACGCTCCGGTGTTTTGTATACCGGTATGACTACGGAAAATAAAGGTTCTTTTTCAAAATGTGTTTCCCTCTGGGCCTTCAGATCTTCCTCTGTTGGCTTGGTCAGCTCATACCACTCACCATAATCGTAATCATTATCCAGTCCCTGGATCTTATGGCAGGATTTTTTAATAAGGGCACGGAGACCATTTTCCTTCCAGAAATCAAGAGCTACATGGACCGTTTCCATGTTCATCAGATCTTTGATCTTTTCCATGCGCTTGTGGGCAACACTGGCTCTCTTGGTGATCAGTTCTTCATTATATTTGATCTTTGCCTGTCTGCCATCACAGCGGATCAGCAGCCAGTAACTTTTTCCTCTCTCATATGGAAACTGGATATCAAAGCCAAATTCCTTATCGATCACTTTCTTAAAATAGATCTGGCTTACATCATCTCTTCTGGTAGAAACCATTTTGCACTTCACCGGCTGGTGATGTTCATTTTCTACCCGGAAAGTGACCTTGCTCTCCGGGTTCTTTCCCAGAGCCCATCCGTTCAGTGTAATGGAATTTTCACGGATACGGACCACATCCACTTTATACTTCATTTGCCTTACCGTCCTTTGCATTTTCATCTTTCTGGTCAAAGTTCAGCCGTTCTTCTTCGATCACAAGAGGACGCTTCATCACGCGCTGATTGATACTCATAATGTACTCTCCCAGAAAGCCGATAAAGAATAACTGTACAGAGCCTAAAAACAACATTCCAATGAGCATAGGCGCCATACCTGCAGGGAAACGATCCCACCAGATCAGCTTCATCACCAGATAGATCAGGGCAATGATCATACTTCCTGCTGCACAGACACCGCCGAAGATCGTTGCCAGGCGCAGTCCCTCTTTTGTATAAGAAGTAACGCTTAACATGGCAGCGTCATACAGGCGG
>ULJK01013825.1_pt1 | contig 14180 bp, 6 predicted proteins | sample 1950861 | NCBI WGS metagenome assembly ULJK01 (sample SAMEA4835470, study PRJEB28245) | human gut metagenome | biome: gut microbiome; material: fecal sample | place: Denmark | collected 2008
GACAAAGTTGTAGACCACTTGGGCATGAATTTCAATCGGGAGCAACGCCTTGAAGCGGATTCTATCACAAAAGATGTGCTGCGGATGCTTAACTACAACGAGAGCGCACTCTGCTCCGCCCTTAAAAGAATAAACAACCGATTTTCTGAAAACCGAATTTTCCTTGGCAACATAAACAAGGCTAAAGACATCTCCCTACCTGCCCGTATTGACAATCTTGGCAACACCGAGCTTCTTCCCGCCAACAAGCGATATGAACAAATCATTTCTTTTGCAGTAACGTCTCTTGTAAACATGCAGTTCAACATGAGGCATTTCAGGCAAGCAATAGCCCTCGCCGACCAAAACATAAACAATGGCGTTGCCTGTGCCGACGACTATCTGCAGAAGGCTAACTGCTTGCTGTTTCTAAAAAACGACCGACAGACAAACATTGAAGCAAACCAATTAATCGAAGAAGCAAAGAAACTGGACGCTCAGAATGTAAACATCTATCGTCTTACCGTCCTAATCGCTCTCAGAGAAGACAATTACGACCTTGCAATCACCTTATTGCATCAATATCTTGAAATTCTTGGAATTGACGCCGACAAGCCGACTGAAGACCAGTTCAATTATCGTAATTCCGAATCGTACTGGGCTTTGAATATGCTTAGCAAGATACAGGCTATGAGAGCAAGCCGATAACGTCAATCGACGGATTTATGTCAAGCAATTGCTTGACAAACTGATGTTTGCTCCGCGGTGAGATTACCACCGAGCGGCGACCGGCACGCACCTCTATGCGGTCGAGCGACGCCGCCGGTGACGAAAGGATGGTGCGCGTCGGCTTTACCGACGTGATTTTATGGATGTCGAAAGTTTCAATGAATATCCAACAGCAGACCACGCGCAACTTGTCGCCGCTGATTTCATAACGGATGCTGAACACAACCGACACAACCAGTGCCAGCGACAGCAGGCACGCCGTCAGCGCACCCCACGAAAAATCGAAGAACAGCCCCGGCACGCATGCGGCAGCCATAATACCTACCGACAGCGCCACAAGCCACACGTCAACTTTCGACCGGTAGACAGTCATTATCTTGTCATTGAGAATGAACGGGAAGCAATCCGATAATTGTCGACAAACACTTCCACCTGATATGAGCCTTTCGACAAGGCTGTCGAGATGTTGTGGTAGACGGTAAGCGACAATTCACGCTGGTCGTATTCCACGGTTTTCTTTTCTGTATACACCACATTGCCGCCCTCAAACGGGAATGTGCGTCCGCCACCAAGCACCGTACCTTCCGGACTCACGATGCGCACGTAGAACGTTTTATGTCCTACCGGAGTTGAGTTGTTCTGTGGTATTGTGAACGACACTACAAGTTGTTTTGCCTTGTCAATCTTCTTCTCCACCTTTCCCTTCTTGTTTACAGCGACAAACGACAATCCCGTAAGATTGAGCTTCTCCGCCAGCTGCATACGCTCGTTCAAACGCTGGTTTTTCTGGCTGTAGTCAGAAACGGTGGTCGACAGCTGCTGGTTGCGCGACTGCAACTCCTCGTTCTGACTCCGTAGAGCCGTGTTTTCCTTGCTCAGCGAGTCAATAACCTCCACATAGTGGCGGAGCAATCCTTTGAGTGTTGAAATCTCGCCTTTAAGCTCCTTTATGCGCTTGCTGTTGGTAGCCTTCTCCGATTTCAGTTCCGCAAGCAGTTTCTCCACCTTGTCCTTAGCCTGCGAATATTGTTCGAGCAGCGAATCGTTTTTCAGATACTGCGCCTGATTCTCATATTGTTGAAACTCTTGATTGAGCGCTTCTGTCTCACCCGCGAGTTGCAGTTTCTCGTTCGCAAGTTTCAAAGAGTCAAGTTGCTGCTGCATCTTGTCCTTGTCAGAGCCACCACACGACGACACACCCATTACAAGCAGACCAATCAGAGCCACTACAACCAATATCGCTCCGACACGCACCATGCCGGCAGCCTTTTTCATTTCCTTGTTTTCAAATTTTTCAGATTTCATATCCGTAAACGTAAAAAATCACCGCAAAGTTACAAAGATTTTCAGTAAGAAAACGCATACATCCAAAAATTGTTTCAACGGATTGAAGATTACATTATTTCTTCGTACCTTTGCAGAAGAAACCGACAGTACTCAGCGACTATCATAATGAGCGACTTTTTATCTCAAAAGATATTCAACGTGCCTGCGTTCAACCAGGCATTTTCTGCCAGCGGATTGCCTTTGGCGCAAACCACAACGGCACAAACATCAAACGCACAAATTTCAGAGCAACAGCAGCCGTCAAACGGCGAAACGAGCATGATTTCCGACCTCGGTCTGATTCTCGTGGTGGCGGGCATTGCCACCGTGCTGTTCAAGCGGCTGAAGCAGCCCGTTGTGCTGGGCTACATTCTTGCCGGTTTTCTCGTGGGTCCGCACTTCGGCTACTTCCCCACCGTTGTCGACGAGGCCAACATCGACTTCTGGGCAGAGTTGGGAATCATATTCCTGCTGTTCTCGCTCGGTCTGGAGTTCAGTTTCAAGAAATTGCTCAACGTAGGAGGCTCGGCTGCGGTGACTGTGCTTGTCATCGTGGTGGGAATGATGGCAACCGGCTACACTGCCGGACGGATGATGGACTTCACCAACATCAGCAGTCTTTTCCTCGGCGCGATGCTGTCGATGTCGTCGACAACCATCATCATGAAAGCGCTCAGCGACTTGAATATGAGCCACCGGCGGTTCACGCCACAGGTGCTTGCCGTGCTGATTGTGGAAGATTTGTTTGCCGTCATCCTGATGGTCGTGCTGTCATCGATAGCCGTCAACAACAGTGTCAGCGGCGAAGACCTTTTGTGGAGCGTGTTCAAACTGTCATTCTTCCTCATCCTGTGGTTTCTTGTGGGTGTCTACATCATTCCCACGTTTCTCAAGCGCCAACGCCGCTTCCTCACCAACGAGCTGCTGCTCGTGCTGTGCATCGGGCTGTGCTTTCTTATGGTGATAGCATCCACCTATTCAGGCTTCTCGTCGGCACTCGGCGCCTTCGTCATGGGCTCTATTCTTGCCGGCACCAGCGAGGCTGAACGCATGTCAAGAGTAGTGGCCCCGGTAAAGGATTTGTTCGGAGCAATCTTCTTCGTGTCGGTAGGCATGATGGTCGACCCACAGGTGCTGTCCACCTACACCGTGCCAATCCTCATCCTCTCGGCAATAGTGATTGTCGGCATGATTGTGTTCGGCACAGGAGGCATGCTTATCACCGGACAACCGCTGCGCATTGCCATCGAGTCGGGATTCTCGCTGGTGCAGATTGGAGAGTTCTCGTTTATCATCGCCACTCTCGGCACGTCGCTCGGTGTGATCAACAAAACGCTGTATCCGATAATCGTGTCGGTGTCGGTAATAACAACGTTCTTCACCCCATATTTCATAAAATTCGCCGACCCCGTAGACCGCTGGGCGGAAAAGCATCTGCCGGCACGCTTGCTTGCTCTCATCGCGCGCTACAGCCAGTCGCAGACACGCAACGAGTCGGAAGTGACGCTGCTATGGAAACAGGCTTTGCGGCGCACGATATGGCGGTTGCTGATCTACTGCGTGGTGCTCGTTGCAATCTTACAGCTGTCGGCACATCTGCTGGCGCCGCTGATGGAGTCGTTTATGAGTACAGGAACGGCAAAAGCGTTCACCGTGGGCATCACCCTTGCAGCAATGGCACCGTTTCTGCTTGCGCTCTGCTATCCGAGCACCAAGAAATGGGAACGCACAAAACTGAAAAGCAGCGTGCATTCCAACGTGCCGTTCATAGCCATGCGACTTGTGCGTATCGTCATCGCTTTCAGCTTCTTGGTCTATTTCCTCTTCACGTCCTACTCCCACACTCTTGCAATCTCCATCGGCGCGGCACTGTTCGTGCTGGTACTGATATATTTCTCAAAGTCGGTAAGGAAACACATGAACTACATCGAGAATGTGTTTATCGCCAACCTCAACGAGCGGGAGTTGCGGCGCAGCGGACGCAACAACAACCTTGTCAGCGACATGCACCTCGCCTTTGTCAACGTGGGCTACAACTGCCCGTTTGTGGGTGAGAAACTGGCATCGTCAAACATCGGCCACCTCTTCGGCGTAAACGTGGCAAGCATCCAGCGTGGCGACCGCACAATTCCGATTCCCGGCGGCTCGACACGAATCTTCCCGGGCGACACTCTCGGTGTGGTCGGAACCGACGAGCAGATACAGCATCTGCTTGAGACGATAGAGCAGGCAAACATCGGCGCGGCAAACACCGACGAAAATATCGACATTGAATTCACGAGTGTGCTGCTGTCGGAAAACTCGCCGCTGAACGGCAAGAAAGTCGCCGACGTCGACCTGCGCGGACAATACTCCGCTATGCTTGTATCAATTGAGCACGCCGACGGGACATTTGAGAACCCAAAAGCCGACAGCATGATGCACGAAGGCGACAACATCTGGCTTGTCGGCGACAAACGGCAAATACCTAAACTCGCTTAACTATAACAATAAAAAACAGTAGTTTAAATGAATTTCACCAACCTACCAACCCTTGACAATTTCTTCCACGCCTCGGTGTCGACTCCGGCGGCTGTGGAATCTGCCTCGCTAAGCACGTCGGTGCCTGCGGCAGACACCGCGCCAAACAGCGGCGAAGAGCATGTTGCCACAGGATTGATATCCGACCTCGCTTTGATATTGATTGTGGCCGGCATTGCTACTGTTGTGTTCAAACGCCTGAAACAACCCGTGGTGCTTGGCTACATCGTTGCCGGCTTCCTTGTCGGTCCGCATTTCGGATATTTCCCGACGGTGATCCACGAGTCGAACATCGAATTCTGGGCAAAGCTCGGCATTATCTTTCTGCTTTTTTCGCTCGGACTTGAGTTCAGTTTCAAAAAACTTATGAATGTTGGCGGATCAGCCACCGTCACCACCCTGTTCTCCGTCACCGGAATGATTGTGGCTGGATATTTCGCAGGCAAACTGATGGGATTCTCGTTCATCAGCAGCCTGTTTCTCGGAGGCATGCTGTCGATGTCGTCGACAACCATCATCATGAAAGCCCTCGACGACCTCAACATGCGCCACAGGCGGTTCGCGCCTCAAGTGCTTGCCGTGCTGATTATGGAAGACCTGATAGCCGTGATTCTGATGGTGCTGCTTTCCTCAATAGCAATCAACAACAGCGTCAGCGGCGAAGAGCTCTTATGGAGCGTCATGAAGCTGTCGTTCTTCCTGATTTTATGGTATGTGGTCGGCGTCTATGCCATACCTTCGTTCCTGTCGCGCCAACGCCGGTTTCTTTCCGACGAACTTATGCTGGTGCTTTGCATCGGGCTGTGCTTCCTGATGGTAATCACCTCCACCTACGCCGGCTTCTCCGCCGCGCTCGGAGCATTCCTCATGGGCTCCATCCTTGCCGGAACCAGCGAGGCTGAACGAATTGAGAAACTGACAGCCCCGGTAAAAGACCTCTTCGGTGCCGTCTTCTTCATCTCTGTCGGAATGATGGTAAACCCGCACGTGCTCGGCGAATTCTGGATGCCAATCGTAATCTTGTCGCTGCTCGTGATTGTCGGAAAATTCATTTTTGGAGTCATGGGTATGCTTGTCGGTGGTCAGCCGCTGCGCATAGCGCTCCAGTCGGGACTTGCCCTGCCGCAAATCGGCGAATTCTCATTCATCATCGCCACGCTCGGCATGTCGCTCGGAGTGATTGACAGCAACATATACCCTATCATCGTTTCCGTGTCGGTAATCACCACATTCTTCACCCCTTACTTCATCAAAGCGTCCGACCCGATATGCGCTTGGGCTGAACGCGGCGCCCCGCAATGGCTGTCGCAATGGATTGGACGCTACAGCGAGCAGTCGACACGCAATGAGTCGGAAATCAAGCTGCTGTGGAAAGACGTGGCTCGCCGCAACATCTGGCGCGTGCTGCTCTACAGTGTGCTCCTCACGGCGATACTTTGGATTTCATCGATATGGATGTTTCCTTTTGCCGACCGCACTTTCGGAAACGAGTGGGGACAACCGCTCGCCACGGCAGCCACACTCCTGGCAATGTCGCCATTCATGCTCGCCCTGTGCTATCCAAGCATGAAGCGATGGGAACGCGAGAAACTGCGCCACAGTGTCCAGACCGACGCTCCGTTTATCGCCATGCGTGCGGTGAGAATCGCCATTGCAGCAGGCTTCCTGCTGTTCTTCCTGTTCGACACGTCGTCGCACAGCGTCTCAATCATTGTCGGAACGGCGCTGCTGATTTTTGTGGGCATAAACTTCTCCAAAGTCGTGCGGCGTCACACCTCTAAATTCGAGACCAAGTTTGTCGACAACCTCAATGAGCGCGAGCTGCGCCGCAGCGGCCGCAACAACAACCTCGTAAGCAATATGCACCTTGCATACATCACCATCGGCTACACCTGCCCCTTTGTTGGCCAGCGCCTCGCCGACGCCAAACTGGCACAACGCTTCGGCGTAAACGTGGCAAGCATACAGCGCGGAGAGGATTTGATTGCCGTGCCTACCGCCGACATGCGCCTGTTTCCCGGCGACACAATCGGCGTGATTGGCTCCGACGAACAGATTCAGAACCTCATCAACGAGGTTGAGAGCAAACCGGTGGAAAAGCCCAAGACCGGAGAAATGGAGTTTACAAGCGTTGTGCTGCAAGCCGAATCGCCGCTTGCCGGAAAACGCATCGGCGACCTCGATTTCAGAGTCAGATACTCCGCGATGCTTGTAGCCATCGAACGCATTGACGGAAGCTTCGAGACGCCCTCGCCCGACAGCGTGCTTGCCGTTGGCGACAACCTGTGGATTGTGGGCAACAAACTATTAATGAAACAATTTTGTTTAGATACATAATATTTATTATTTATGCACGAAAAAATAATCATTCTGGATTTCGGTTCTCAGACCACACAGCTCATCGGACGACGCGTCCGCGAGCTTAACGTGTACTGCGAAATCGTACCCTACAACAAAATGCCGAAAGATGATCCTTCGGTCATCGGCGTTATCCTTTCCGGCAGCCCGTTCTCTGTCTACGACGAGAAGGCTTTCAAAATCGACCTGTCGGAAATCCGTGGCAAATACCCTATCCTGGGCATCTGCTACGGCGCGCAGTTCATCTCCTACGCCAACGGCGGCAAAGTGGAGCCGGCAGGCTCTCGCGAGTATGGCCGCGCCCACTTGTCGACAATCGACAAGACAAACCCGCTGCTCGCCGGACTTTCCGACAACACACAAGTGTGGATGAGCCACGGAGACACAATCACAGCCATCCCTGAGGGTTTCAAAACAATCGCTTCGACCGACAAGGTGGCAATCGCCGCCTATCAGATTGAGGGCGAGAAGGTGTGGGGCGTTCAGTTCCATCCGGAAGTGTACCACTCTGAGGAAGGCACAAAATTGCTGAGCAACTTCGTGGTCAACATCTGCGGTGCGAAACAAGACTGGAGCGCCGCATCGTTTATCGAGACCACTGTAGACGAGCTCAAAGAGCGCATCGGCAACGACAAAGTGGTGCTCGGACTGTCGGGCGGTGTCGACTCTTCGGTAGCGGCTGTGCTTCTCAACCGCGCCATCGGAAAGAATCTCACCTGCATCTTTGTAGACCACGGAATGCTGCGCAAAAACGAGTTCCGCAACGTGCTCCACGACTATGAGTGCCTCGGACTGAACGTTATCGGCGTCGACGCTTCCAAAAAGTTCTTCAGCGAGCTGGAAGGCGTCACCGACCCTGAGCGCAAGCGCAAAATCATCGGCAAAGGCTTCATCGACGTGTTCGACGAAGAGGCTCATAAAATCAAGGACGTGAAATGGCTTGCTCAAGGCACAATCTATCCTGACTGCATCGAGTCGCTGTCAATCACAGGAACGGTCATCAAGAGCCACCACAACGTGGGCGGACTGCCTGAGAAGATGAATCTTAAGCTCTGCGAGCCTCTGCGACTGCTCTTCAAGGATGAAGTGCGCCGCGTGGGACGAGAGCTCGGCATGCCCGAGCATCTCATCGGCCGCCATCCGTTCCCTGGACCGGGCTTGGCAGTGCGCATCCTCGGCGACATCACTCGCGAGAAAGTGGAAATTCTTCAGAATGCCGACGACATTTTCATCCAAGGACTCCGCGAATGGAACCTCTACGACAAGGTTTGGCAGGCTGGCGTGATTCTGCTGCCTGTGCAGAGCGTGGGCGTGATGGGCGACGAGCGCACATACGAGCGTGCAGTGGCCCTGCGTGCCGTGACCAGCACCGACGCCATGACAGCCGACTGGGCTCACCTGCCTTATGAATTCCTTGCCAAGGTGTCAAACGACATCATCAACAAGGTGAAAGGCGTGAACCGCGTATGCTACGACATCTCGTCGAAGCCACCGGCAACCATTGAGTGGGAATAATCCACCAGCCATCATACAGCCAAGCGGCTTCGGCATCAAGTAGATGCTGAAGCCGCTTGCTTTTTCGTTGCATTTCTGCGTCAGAACGGATAGCCGATGGCAAGATTGAGGGCAAGGCTGTCTTTGAAACGACCAATGTTGTAATAACCCGACTTGCCTGTGTCGTAAGGCAGGTGAAGACCTACGCCAAGGTCGGCGCGCACCACAATCATACCCATATCAAGACGTAAACCCAAGCCTGTGCCGAGGGCAAGCTCGCGGAAGAAATTGCTGTTGAGCGTACCTCCGGAACGCATAGGGTCGTCTTTCAACAACCAGATGTTGCCGGCGTCGACAAAAACGGCGCCCTTCAGCACACTGACAATGGGAAAACGATACTCCGCATTCATTTCGAAACGGAACGTTCCCGTCTGGTCGTAATATCCGTTGCCATCAACGTTGCTGTGATAACTGCCCGGACCTATGCTGCGCACGGCAAAAGCTCTGACGGAGTTGGCTCCACCGGCATAGAACTGCTCCGCATAAGGCACCTCCTGCGAGTTGCCATAGGCATGTGCCGCGCCGGCATAGACGCGTCCCACGATGCGCTGTTCGCCCGTGATGCGCTTGGAATAGACCATCTGCAACGTTGCTTTGACAAACTGCGAGAACAGCGTGCCGAAAAGTTCTTTCTGCCCTTTGTTTCCTGCGAGCGACCAGATACCGGCAAACAGGTTGCCGCCTTCAGTGAATCCAGCCTGCAGCGTGAAGTGCTGGTCGTCGCGAGTCTTGCCGAAGCCGCGGTCGAAAGTGTAGGTATATGCAAATTTCGGGATGAACTGGTTGCGGAAGCTAAGCGCTATTGCCGGATTTTCCTCCATTGTCTTGTCGAAATCGGCAGTGGTGCTCAGCAATTTGTTGTATTTCAAGCCAAACAGCGTCACCTGATTCTGCGAATAGCGCGAGCCTTTCCAATCGTAGTTCCAGCCGAAGTCGAACTGCACCATCTTGAAAAATTTAGGTCTGTTCATCACCGTCGCTCCGAGAGAGAAGCGCGTCCACGCCAGCTCACGCTTGATAAACGGGATGAAATGAGGTGCGAGCAGACGCGGAAACGCCAACTCGGTCTGCAACCCGAACTCATAAGAATTGAAGTCGTTGCGACGGCCATCCACCTTGCCTATCTGCCACTCATAAGCAGCGTCAAACTTTACAGTCAACCGCTCGCCGCCTCCGAAGATATTGCGGTTAAGCACTTGAAATGAGACTCCCGGACCGAGATAGTTGTTGGATTTTGAAGTCAAGTTGGCCTCAAACTGCGTCTCGAGAGGCTTGTCGAAATGGCAAGTGATGTCGAAATCAAGGGTGGCTGTCTTCACTGAATCGAGCGGCGTGGCATTCACCGAAATGAAATCGAAAATGCCGAGCCTCGACAGGTAGGTCTGTGTGTTGGTGAGACGGCGCACGCTCACATCGTTGCCTTTGTTCAACGTGATGCACGACGGGATAAGGCTCTTGCGCAGACGCGACGGCGCCATCTTCACCACGATTCCCTTGTCAGTCATAAGCGTGTCGGGCGTGCCTCCATTGTCGTTGCGCATCACGAGTGTCTTCACGTCGCCTACCTTGTATTTCCACAACGCCTTGTCGGGGATGTTGTCGGCATAGTCAATCTTCACCACCACCTTGCCCGGCACTTGAAGCGTGTCGGCAAGAAACGTGATATACTCCGGACGGAAATAATAGTAGCCGTGGTTGCGCAGGCGGTTTGTCACACGGTTGCGTGCCACCGAAAGAGAGTCGTTGCAAATGATAGCGTCAAGTTTCATATACTTGTCGCGCTTCATATAGCGGTTGAGCATCACGTTGAGCTCGGAAGAGTCAGGCAGATATATAATCTCGGCTATGCGCTTTGGCGGCGCCAGACGCACATAGTAGTTTACGCGTGCCTTGCGGCTGTTTTTCTTGCTGTATTTCAAGTCGTAGGACGTGGTTGAGCCGAAATATCCGTTCTTGTCGAGCATGTCTTCCACCATCTTCATCCGCAGGTCGGGACGCACGTCGGACATCAGCACCGGTTCTTCGGCAAACTTTCTATAGATCCATCCCTTAAGCCCCTTGGAGTCCTCCGGCCAGTGATTGTAGAGCCACAGCCCAAGCGGGAACGGCGAACGCACATAGGGCGAATACCATGAGTTGTTGGCTGGCACATCGATGATTTCGCCGATGTTGTCGGATATGCCCGACGGAATCTTTACGCTGTCGGCGGCTGTCACGTCGAGTTTCTTCACTCCAGTATACAGCACGTCGCCCTCAGCCAACTTTGCAGTGGTTGAGCACGCCGACATCGCCAGCAACATCAATATGGCAAACAACAGTTTTTTCATTCTTTATTCTCTTTGGGCTTGCGCTGCCACTTTTTCAAAAATTTGAACATATCTCTAAACGACGAGATTTTGCGTTTCCACATAAATCCGGCTCCATACTCGGTTATCTCTCCCTCGAGAATGCTTTCGTATTCCTTGTGGTAGAACAGTTTCACGTTGGTTGTGCCCGTCTTGTTGAGTTTGTATTCAAACGAGAGGTCGTTGAGCAGATTCTGCGCCAAATTGTCCTCGGCGGAGGCATCGCTAGTGTAGTTGCCGCCGACAACAATCTTGAAACGATCGTCAAACACGCTTTTCGACACCTTGTAGGAATAACTCATCGACTTCGATGTGCCTGTCGACGTCAGACGATCCTGCTGGTCGATGCCTATTGACAGGTCAACACCCGTGATGTTGCTTGCAGCCCACTTGTTGACCACCGACTCAAGGAAAGAGAAAGCCATGTTGCCCGACAGTCCGCCGGCAGGATTGCCCACACTGCTTCCGGTGCCGGTATACGTGTTGTAGAGCAGCAGGTTCATTGCCTGCGTGGCGCGTTGCTCCGCCGTCATGCCGCTGAGTTCGTTGGCTATCGTCATATCACCGTCGGTGCTGAGGTCGAACGAAACGGCAAGCGAGCTAAGCGTGTTGCCCACATTGAGAATCACGTCAAACGGCACGGTTCTCGAACCTTGATTGCCACCGTTTACGTTTACCTTCATTTCCTGCACCGCCTTTATGTTGAGCGACGGGTTGAGCAGATTTCCGTTCCACGTCAGGCTGCTGCCTTCCTGGAATTTGAAATTCTTTTCCGACATCATAGGCGGTGAATAGCGCACAAAACCGCTATTGATGGCATATCGGCCTATGAGCGATGCGTCGCCCTGGTCGTTTTGCGAATAGCTGAGCATTCCCTCCCCGTCAATCTGCACTTTGTCCTTGCCATCGGGCGACAGGTTGACGTTGAACACAGCGTTAGGCTGCACAATCAGCGCCGCCTTTATGCGCATGGCATAAGGCTGTGCGGCAAGGCTGTCGGCAGCATGGCGGGTGGTGTCGGAGAAATTCACAAATTTCACGACGCCCTCGTCAGCGCCCTCCGTCAGCGCCACCGACGATGTCTGGCAAACATAGGTGAGATTGGTTCCGGCAAGGATGCTTACCGAGGCACGCATGTCGAGATTGTTGGCATAGCCTTTCACGGCGCCGTTTATGTCTACGAATCCCTTGCCGTATAGTTCCACTCTGCCACGCTTCTTTCCATTGATTACCTGCACGTTGCGCCCTTTGAGCTTTATATCTGAATAAATCTTGTCTACATCCATCGACAAGTCGACATATCCATCGAGAGTGATCGGATTGCCGTTGGCACCGCGCAACTCATAAGAGTCAAACCTCACACGCCCGTTGTCGACAGGGATGCGGCGGCCGTCAAACGTAAGCGCCGACCCATAGTTCTGTATGCGCACCTGTGCGGTGTCAAACTGCAGATAGCCGTTGATTGATGGATTAGCCACCGGGCCTACCACTTTCATCGAGCCGTTAAGATAGCCCGACATGTCGCCGGTGCCGTCAGGAAGAAACGCACTCGCCCTCGACAGCGGAAGACGCTTGATGGCAATGTCGAGATTGTATTCCGAAGTTGGCAACGAATCGTTTTTCATGCCGCGCAGAGTCATTATCTCCTTTCCGTCAAGCTCCATGTCGGCAAGCGCGTATGTCTTTGTCGCATCATCGGTCATGGCAAGCTTGGCGTCAAGGTCGAGATTGCCCACAAGCTTCTTGCCGTACGACATACGGTCGACCCTTATACAACAGTCGCCCCAATAATATTGCTCGTTGAAATTGATTTTCGCATTGCCCGACAGCGTGCCGTCGATCGGCGGAGCAAAAGGCGACAACACAAGCCAATCGCGCAGCTCGATGCCCACAAGCTCGGCATTGATACCGTTGTGAAACAACCCGTCGCGGTCGGTGTAGAGCTTGATAAGGCTCTTGTCGGCACTGTTGACCGTCATACTTGCCTTAAACAGATTCTTGTTCATGTCGTATGCCACGTAGTTGCTCTCGTTGACCGTCCAGTCGCGGAAGGCGATGCGTGGATTCAGCGGATAAAGGCGTGCCGTGACGATGCTGTCGGCGATTTCCGCCCGCAGTCCGAACTTGAATCCCGTCTCGTCGTAACGGTCTACCTGCGTTATGAATATGTCGGCACAGTTTGCGCTCACCGACCCTTTTATCGTAGCCGTTTTCAGAAACTCGGCATTGTCCGGCTTGTTGTTGACGCCGAGGCTGTATATCAGCGAGTCGCAGTCGGTGTGGCTTTCCATTGTTATCTCGTCGAAACGCACGTCGCCCACGCCGAAATCACGAAGCGACGCCTGTAGCCTCAGCTCTTCACGCTTCTCCACACCAATGTTGAGCTCGCCGTAGCTTGCGCCCATACCAGAGAAATATTTCTGCACGATGTTGCGGTCTTTCGACTTGAAGTCGAGAGTGAACAGCGGCAGGCATCGGTTAAGCTGTACAAGGTTGAGACGCTGCGCCACAAGCATACTGTCGACAGCCGGCATTATCTGTGCCAATGAGTCGGACAGAGCTGTCAGCCCCACCGGAGTCTGGAACGACATGCGCATATCGTTGTTGCGCAGGCGAAACCCAGTGTGTTCAGGATTTGAACGGAACCCCATGTCGATGCTGTCTGTGCGGAACGTGTTGCCTGGAAGCAGCACAAACAGATCGGACAAGCGCATATAGCCGGCATATTCTTCTTTTTTCGGATTTATAAGTCCTACGCCCTGTATGTTCATTCCGCCTGACAGACGCTCTGTTGCCATATTCATCGCCACAAGGTCGATATTGTCGATACGGCCGTTGAATTTCACATGATACTCATCAGGCGTCATCTGTCCCTGCAAATTCATGCCAAGCATCACTTTCTCATCGTTAGACGACAACGCCACATCGTAGCTGCCGTTATCGAGACTGGCAGATGCCGACAGGTCGCGGTATTCCACTCCGGCATATTCTATGCTTGCGATATCGGCAAACGCGTCAGTGCGCATCTTATAGATATCGTAGCCCGAACCTTCGACGGTGACAGAGCCGCTGACAGAGCCTATATCGCCCGCCGGCAGCACCCTGCGCACGTTGAATCCCGCCAGATTCACCTCTGCGTCGTAATGCTCGTTCTTGAGATTTATCTTTCCATCGGCAACCACTTTGCCGCCACCGGAAGTGGCGCGCAGGATGCCGCTGGCCTTCTCGTCGCTGTAGTCAATCTTTCCTTTCAACGCCACCGCCGGCACGTTGACATCAGCCGGCAGAGCAAGTGCCCGCTTCAGATAGCTGCCGCCCGTCATGCGCCCGTCAATGTCGACAGCGCCACGCATATACTGTGGCTTCATC
>ULJK01012131.1_pt1 | contig 13652 bp, 15 predicted proteins | sample 1950861 | NCBI WGS metagenome assembly ULJK01 (sample SAMEA4835470, study PRJEB28245) | human gut metagenome | biome: gut microbiome; material: fecal sample | place: Denmark | collected 2008
TGTCCCATTCCGTTTCCAGGATTACCTGCCTGACGAACTGCCCCGAACAGACCTTCCAAACGAGATTGCGCCAACCCTGCCTGACGAGTAGCTTGTCCGAGCAACCCACGATAATTATTCAAATCAGCAGTACTCTTTATCTCTAATCCTCCACTAGCATTACTACCTGCCGAAGTTGCCCACTCACTATCCCTTGACTGCATCCTTATCAATTCATCAAAACCCGGCATACGTGAATTACCCGCTTTCAAAGAACTATACACTTCAGGAAACGACTGTCCCTTGGATAAAGACTGTTTAGCAGCACTCACAGCCAAATGACTTTGTTGAATTTCAGCCTCATAGTCACGTAATACAGCATAAAGTTCTTCGACAGAAGCATTATCTGACGGATTTCCTGCTCGAGGAATAGCCCGCGCTTTCGATGTATCATTCGCATCAGCAGGTGCTCCCCATGGCAATTTTCTTTTTTCCACTTTCGTCAGCATATCTTCTTTACGCCGTCTCATTGTTTCAGCCATCGTTTGGAACTTCTTCACCTGCTCTTCCAGATTCTTTTTAACCAAGACCTCTGACTGCTCCACCAGCTGCCTGGCATAATTAGCAGGTAATGCCCGTTGTGCCTGTTCCTGTTTTACCTTTTCCGTCAAACTCTTTCTGGACTTTTGATTTTTCTGCTGTTTCATTTGCAAAGCTATCGCCTCCTGATCCAGAGACGGCATCTTCCAAATATAGAGTGCTCCGCCTACAAAACAAATCAATGCTATCATCCATGATAGGATAACCGTCAGACGGCTACTCCCTGTTGTAGTTCTCGTCATACGTCCTGATTCCTATATTAGTTAAGTTATAAAACTGGCAAGCATCCATCACTTCTACAAAACGTCCGAACGGAGTATGCCTGTCCATATCAATGCGAATACGCTTTCCCGGGTCAGTGATACATGTCTGTCGTAACTGTTCCATCATAAAATTGGTAGAACAAGGTTGCCCGTCCCAATAAAAATTACCATCGGCATCCAATCCGACAATAGCCTGCTTATCATCCGGCTTCAATTTAACAGCCGATTGTGAAGTTGGCAGATCAACAGGAATATCCCTATTTTTCACTTTCGTCATGGTAGATACCAGAAAGAAAATAAGCAATAAGAACACACAGTCGATTAAAGGAGACATGGAAACTTCCGGTTCATCCTCGTTATTAAATAATGATAGTCTCATAGGCTTAATAAGGTTTGCTTCCAAGGCGTACACGTGTATGTGTAAACCCCTGTATTTGACATTGGTCGAATATCTCTATTACTGTACTTACCGGTACAGTACGATAGGCCGTCACATCGATATTTGTTTCCACTCCCCGACTATTGCGTAATTCAGAAAGAAAAGCGCTTAAATCTTTTACAGGCAAGTAAGTACTTTCCCCCGAATAGGCATCGTGCCCAACTACCTGATACACATTCTTCTTTTCATCTACTGCGATAATCACCGCTTCCTCGCCTGCCCGTGTAGTGGAAAGGCTTGAAGTCATTGTAGGAAGCGTTAACGGAATCTGCATTTCCCATTTTTTCATCATCGTAGTTACTAAAAAGAAAATGAGCAGCAAGAACACACAGTCTATCAAAGGAGACATTTGCACTTCTACCTTATCATCGTCATCATAATTCAGTCTCATTCTTTTCCTCCTCGTTGTCCAGATACAATTTGGTAATCACTTCTTCCACTTTTACTTCTACCAGTGAAGCCATACGCATGATACGATTCTTGATAATAAAGTATAAAGCAATGGCAGGAGCAGCTATAATCAAACCGGCAGCAGTTGTTATCAATGCTTTGGAGATAGAATCAGACAAAATAGAAGCACCACCTTCATCCCCATATAAAGCAACCAGGCCGAATGCTTCTATCATACCTACAACAGTACCTAACAGACCAATCAACGGAGCCAATGAAGCAATAACAGAAAGAGGATATATACGTGCCAAATGTGTACGAATATCACGTGCAGCCATATCACCTGCCGTCTGGCTTACAGCCTCACGCCCGGCTTTCACATGCTCAAAAATAAAACGTAGTGAGTTGGCTAGTGTAGAAGGATATTTGTCACAAGCAGCCAATGCTCCTTTCAAATCTCCATTTGCCAAACATTCGTTGACACTTTTGCACAAAGGTTTCGGAGCCAGACGACCTTGACGCGAAGTTATCAGTCTCTGAATTGCAATTACAAGAGCAATCAATCCCAACAAATATAATGGATACATCATTGTACCACCTGCCTTAATCTGTGCTCCCCAGTCGATTTGTACCCCCTGATCAGCAGCAATACTATCTGATGCAGCCTCATCATACATCAACTCATCATCTTCCTCCACTGCCGGAACAACAGTAGCAACCTCACTCGGAAGTACTTTCGGAGCATTTTTTATATCATCCTGCGTTTTTGCTAAAAAGATTTCATCAAAACCCGCATCCCGTTTTTCAGGGCAGATAAATGATATACCGGTTAAAGTAATATTACCGAAATCCTTCCAAAGGTCGCGCGTCATCACCATCCAGTGTCCAGGCTTGTCACCAAGATCCAGACCTTTCAACTGGTTTATCAAATCTCTCGGTTCTCCGGCAATATAAGTAAAATCATATTTCTTTCCTTTTTGACTGGCTGACTTTTCGGAAACATGAAATTTCATTCCGATCTGCTCTCCACCCCATTTCACCCAAGCAAAAGTAATATAACGATACTCTCCCGGTCCCGGGTTTTCTCGGATAGGAATAGATAAACCAGTCATTTCTGCGGGACTTTTAGCAGCTCCTACATATATATAGTTTTCTGCCTTCTTTGAGTACCCTCCTTTCCGAACATACTTGTTATCTTTTACCCATTGTGCCCCATCCGGCAGTTTAGTACTAAACAGTTCGTATAGTCCTTTACCGGATTTGCCATTCGTTTGTGCCGAAAGCGGGGTAGTAAACAATAGTGTTGCTCCCAAGATGCATACACCTACTATCCCTTTCTTTAAACCAGATTTCATTTTTGTGTAATTCATGTCTATTCTTTTTTTATTATTAACTTTAAATTTATAGCCAACGAAAGTCATCGAACTAATTCACAGTGGCAAAGTTCTTAAAAATAATAGAGAAACAGGTATTCTAATCATTCAAAAAGTTCCAAATCTTTAATATACGGCTTTATAAAGAGTCCGATAATCATTCAAAGAGGGGCAAAAATAAATCATGCCTGAATCTTCCTTCACAAGCAATCTCTCATATATTATTATACTCCGGGAATTCACACTTCGTCCTACATTCATTTTTTTAGATATCCTACTCCTTTCATTTCGCCTTTTTCACTTTTTGGTAACTGCAATGTAGGTCCATCCTCTTGATTTTTAAACCGACATACTGCTTCACTAAATTTTCACTAAACATCAATATGGCATAAACAACATCTGCCGTAGCTATAGTACTCCCCCATTGCCTTGCTTGTTTCTGCCGAACGCGCAGCTGATGAATTAGCTTATACTCACGAGCAAAATAAAAAACTGAAGTTATTTTATACCTTTTGAATGATTCTTGCACTTTTCCTATTTGACAAACATATTTCATTCATATTTGAACCTTTTTGAACGATTTGAAAACCTTTCTTAAGCAAAAGAAGCCTACTTTTGTCAACACAATTTAGTTATAGAATATTTCTATCTCTAATTTTATATCAATCAAACAAATATGAGTAATAAGCCCCTTATAATATTAAAAAGCATGAATAAAAACTTTTCATTTCTTATTTTCATTATTGCAATGTCTTGCGTTTTAACCGGGTGGACATTCCGAAGCAATGTCAAATATCCTTCAGATGTAGAAACTGCATTAAACAAGGCAGGCACCAACCGGGCAGAATTAGAAAAGGCTCTCCGCTACTTCATAGAAAAAGATGACCAACAAATGCTGCAAGCCCTGTATTTCCTTATAAGTAATATGGACATTCATTACACCGAAACTTACGTACTGAAAGACACGCTAGGCAATAACATCCCCTTCCGTGAATTTGATTATCCTGACATTGCTTCGGCTGTAGCAGCTATAGACTCGATGCGTGCTTTTTATGGTGGATTGGTATTTAAGGATACAATTATAGAAGACCTAAAATCTTTGAAGGGAGAATACCTTATTGATAATGTCAATCAGGCTTTCGAGGCGTGGCGTGGCTCCCAGTTCAAAGAAATTCCTTTTGAAGACTTCTGCGAATACATCCTGCCCTATCGTGTCACGGTAGAACCCTTGGAAGCCTGGCGCGAAACGTATCGGCAGAAATACCGATGGATGACCGACAGCTTGCAGAATAAACCTTTGGAGCGTGTACTTGAGTATGTCGGCATGGACTACCGCTTGTGGTTTACCTCTTCTTATGGACAGAAACCGCTGATTGAGGATGAACCGCTTTCACGCCTTTCCGCCCTGCAACTGTTCTTCCGCAAACGGGGAGCATGCGAAGATATTGCTGCTCTACAAGTATTCAGCCTCCGTTCGCAAGGTATTCCTACGGCATACGATGTAGTCCCGTGGTGGGCCACTTCGATGGGATCACATTTTGTTAACACTGTATTCGACAAACGGATGCAGCCTGTCAGACTGGATGTAACAAACAATACCGTTGTCAATCGTAACATGAACCGTGAACCGGCGAAGGTGCTTCGTACCACTTATTCCAAGCAGCCTGATGTTCTCGCGGCCAAAGTGGACTGGCAAGATATTCCACCTTGTCATTTGCGTACACTCAATTATAAAGATGTTACTCCCCAATGGTGGGAATCCTCCGATGTCACTGTCGGACTATCTCCCGATGTACCCAAAGCGGATATTGCTTATGCATACATCTTCAATTGGGGCAAATGGCGTCCCGCATGGTGGGGCGAAGTAAGAGGCGATTCAGTCACTTTTTCCAATATGCCGAAAGGAATTGTCATTTTGCCTGTCTATTACAAACATGGGCGAGTGGTTCAAGCGGGATATCCACAAGTTCATGCCTACAACCACGAACTGCAATTGACTCCCGACACTGTTCATCGGCGTACGGTAGAAATCAAGCAACAAGACGGATACCTTATCTTCCGCCCTGGCAAGGAGTATGAACTTTTTTACTGGGACAAAGTCTGGAAATCATTAGGAACACAGATTGCGGAAGAGGGCAAAACATCCATCTTCTTCGAAAATGCTCCCGACAATGTCCTTTTCCGGTTGATTCCAGAGTATTCCGTAGATAAGGAACGACCGTTCATCATTATGCAAGACGGGACACGGTACTGGTGGTAATTAATTTTTGTATAATAAGCAATAGAATAAGTATGATGAAAGTTTATATCTATCGATTGGTTTTAGCAGGACTTATGTCCTTATGGAGCAATGCAGGAATGGGACAAGTCAGTAAATCTGCAATAACCCACTTTCCTGTACACATCGTGCAACGAATCCACGAGGTCATTTCCATTACACCTGTCAGTGAAGTAACTCAAATGAAACTGGGCACGCACTTTATGCAGCAAGACAGTTTGGCGGCATTAGCACTGCATCAAACAGGATTGTCCGACACACTCGGCATCTATTTCCGCACATCAGTTGAAGAATTGCGAAATATTCTTTCATCCCTGGAATTCAATGCCTACAAATTGAAAATGATACCACGAAGTTCTTCACGCCTGCGAAAGGTCGTACTTCAAAAAGAGGCCTTGCATCTGACTCCTAAACAAGTGGATCATTTATTGAAAGAAAGTGACCGCTTGGAACGTATGAAAGAACAAAAGAAAGAAGATATCCGCGCCATTGAACAGCGTAAAGCCGACAGCATTTTGACTCATGCCAAATACCTGACTTATTATGAACAGGAGAATCAGGAAAAAGCATCAAAAACTGTAAAGAAATGGCTCACAGACTTGAAAAGAAACTACTTGATGCGTGCGGATATGGACAGCGCAAAGCTCTATCAGCCATTATTCCGGTTTGAAAGCGAACAACAGGCTATCATCAGCTATTGGAAAGACTATGGAGATAAGGAAAAAATAAAAGAAGCACAAGCTCATTACGAGGCTCTGAAACCTCGAGATGTGCAAAGGGTGGAAATTTATAAGCAGCTCCCGTCATGGTCCATGATTCGCGAAATCATCCTGAAACGGGATACGCTAAGTCTGAATTTGGACGAGAATACATTGGATACATTGCTGGCAACATACAACACTTACCTGAAAGTCCGTCAACAAAAGAAGGCGAAGAAAGAAAAATTTTCTGATAGGGGTCTGGAATGTAAGTTGATCGTCCCCATTCTTACGATGGAACGCATTAACAAATTGTTAGTCGCTAAACGAAGAATACAAGCGGAAAAAAACGCATTGAAACGAATACCGATATTGGAAAAATATGAATTGGTCAACAATTCAAATCGGAAGGACATATTGAAAGAGTTAACCGATTATGAATTGAAACTCGAAGTAGCACAAGAATGGGTGAACATTGAACGATCGCAAGAAAACCTGTTCAAGCTGTGCGATGTGAAGGATCATAAACCTGTAGTTTTGCAGGAGTTGGATAGAAAGGAGAAAGGAGGAAAAAAAGAAAACAGAGAAAACATTTTTTGAATAATAGTCTTTTGATTTTAAAGACGCGTTGTAACATTTAATTAATTATAATACATTTAAAATATGAAATTACAAAAACTTATTTGGGCAGTGGCTCTTTTTACATTATTAATAGGGCTTGGTAGTTGTAGCGAGGAAGAATATATTGAGTCTACATCTTTTACAAACGATGCTATCGGTGATATTACAGTAAAAGTTATTTCAAGTACAGATATCCCCAAAGGGATACGTCCATTAATCCTTAAAGATAAAACAGAACTGGATGAATTTATAAAAGAGATAAACAGTATAAAATTTAATGACTTCCCTTCCATCAAAGGAAATATTATAAGAATAAAAACTAGAACCGAGGGTGGTAGTAGCACTGGAGGAGGTAGTACTGGAGGAAGTGGTACTGGCGGTGATATTGATGGCGGTGATACTGATGGCGGTGATACTGATGGAGGCGATACTGATGGAGGCGATACTGACGATAGCGATAACACCGATGATACAGATAAAGGGCAAGCTGGATCAAAATCTTTCACTGCTGAATTGGATGCTAATGGAGACTATCAAATAATTATTGATCTTACCTGGGCCCAAAAAGGTAAAGGAGATATTTCTGTTTCCAGCAAAAATTCCAACACTTGGTATTTTTCTTCTTGGACTCAAGATAGTGGAGCAGCAAGTTGGTTAGGATCTTCAAGCATCTCTTATGCAATAACAGGAACTATTAAATGGTATGCTATTTTAGAATTGCAGTGGATTGAGATGACTCGACAATCTTTTACTATAAAAGGAACTGAACAAGTATAAATTTATGAAAAATGATTTAGGCTTCATACTAGGAAATTGGGATGCTATTTCTTGCATAATATATACTTTCTCATTAATAGCAGTAGGTTTTGCAATAACTGATAAAGTCAATGTATGGAATAAGATATTGAATATCTTTATAATTCTTTCTTTCCCTATTATTGGCTGTGTCTTTTATATAATTATTAAATCATATAAAAGACGTAAAAACGTAAAGCCGAATAGTGAATGATGAAAGTATAAATTTTGAAATATGAATATCAGTAATCCTCCATTTCTAAAGAATTATCAAGGATAAGCCGATAACTATTTGTTTTGACAAATGACAAGCGAAAGGGAGCGATTACGGATATTCATTAAACAACTAAATGGATAAGTAATGATATCGGGGCCATACCCGAATATTGATATTCAATTTTCGCTTCTTACGAATTACAAGCATTGAATATAAATTTATAGTAAACTAAAATTCAGAAAGCAATGAAACGTCTTACATATAGCCTATTATGGGCACTCCCCATCATTAATTATTTATGGAGTATCATTTTAAATATGACGCCCAATTTGCCATTTGATTATATAGCTCAGCAAATTAAGGAAGAACCACCCATTTACGCCACGGCGCGTATAATAGTAAGTATATTACTTATTATAATCTTGTATTCATATCTATTGGTTTGCTACATACGAATACGTCATGGAAAACGAATTAAATTAGTAACCATTTCATGGATGATGATACAGACAGCTTCACATGTTGCTATGTATGTCTATACGTTTTTCATAGACTACAATGACCACAGAGAATATGCTCTGTATATCAATGCTTTTTGGTTTTTTCATTCTTTATTGTATTTCATCCCTTTCTATTTGTTGGCATTTTATTTATTCAAGAAAATAGAATTAATAAGCAAGAAACAGAATAAAGGTGCAATTCAATGAGTAAAACACTTATATATAAGACCCGATGGCGATTCTTACCAATTTTGAATTATCTATTGATAGCTTCGTTTAGTATATTGTGCACAGGTAGTTTATTTGTAAATTCATCCGCCTTTACTGACAATCAAATTTTTCCTAAATGGCTTTTCGTATTTATGGGATTAGGAGTAATAGGACTTGTTTTTTCAGTTATGCTATTGGCTGGGAAAAAATATGTCTGCAATATGAAAATGCTAAATGCAATGATTCTCATATTATGTGTTCTTCAGGCTGGATATGGAATCTTGCAATTTTGCAATATCTTACCCCCTTCCTCTGCCACATACAAAGTAACCGGTAGTTTCGACAATCCCGCCGGATTTGCAGGAAGTTTGTGTGCAGGACTACCTTTCACGGTCTATTTCTTACTTGACACAAATACTAAAAGTATACGATGGAGCGGTTGGTTTGCAATGCTTATTATCTCCATCGGTATTTTGATGTCCGAATCCCGCACAGGATTACTTTGTATTGCTATTGTCTCAATTGTTCATTTCGTTTATTACAATGTGAAAAAGCTTCATGGAAGAAAAGCTATTATAGGATTTTGTTTCAGTCTGATGCTTTTACTTGCCAGTGCCATCCTTCTTTTCAATGCCATCTATCAATGGAAAAAAGATTCTGCAGACGGGCGACTACTGATATGGAAGTGTACATGGGAAATGATAAAAGACAAACCTATTACAGGACACGGCATCGGAGCATTCGAATCTCACTATATGGACTATCAGGCAAAGTATTTCGAAGAGCATCCGAACAGTCAGTTTACCATGTTAGCGGATAATGTGAAGCATCCGTTCAATGAATTTCTTTCTATCGGCGTACAGTTTGGAGTAATAGGTTGGGGATGCTTGCTGGCTTTGGCGATATTCTTAGTCTATTGTTATAGACGGCATCCATCACAGGAAGGATATGTTTCTTTGTTGGCTTTAGTATCGGTCGCTGTTTTTTCCTCATTTTCTTATCCCTTCACGTATCCTTTTCCTTGGATTATTACTGTATTGGGCATTGGCGTGTTAATAGGGAAAGGTTACGGAAATCTTCGTTTCTCACAAATGAACATGATGAAGAAAGCCATTGCGATCTGTTTGCTGGTCGCAAGTGCTTTTCTGCTTTTTACTGTCGGAAACAGAATAAAGGCTGAAATGGAATGGAAAAGAATATCACGTTTGTCACTCCGTGGACAAACATACAGTATGCTTCCACATTATCAACGTCTGTTGGCGACTTTAGGTAAAGAACCTTACTTCTTGTACAACTATGCCGCCGAGCTTTGCGTTGCCAAGCGTTATGATGATTGTCTGAAAACGGTTTCTGCCTGCCGAAAGTATTGGGCGGATTATGATTTGGAACTGTTGCAGGCTGAAGCACTGATCGGCTTAGAACAATATGAAAAGGCCAGGCACTATCTGGAGAAAGCCGCGACGATGTGTCCCGTACGATTCGTTCCGCTTTATAGATTGCAATATGTTTATAAAAAAATGAAAAATGAAAAGGAAGCAAACAGACTGGCACATCTCATTATAGAGAAGCCGGTGAAGGTAGACTCAGATATTGTCAGAGCTATTAAAAGAGAAATGCGTTTGTATTTGCAACACAAAAAACAACAAGATAATATACGAAAGGAAAAGTATTACGAATGAATTGATCAACAATTCAAATCGGAAGAGTATATTAAAAGAGCTAATCGATTATGAGTTGAAACTCGGAGTAGCACAAGAATGGGTGAACATTGAACGATCGCAAGAGAACCTGTTCAAACTGTGCGATGTAAAAGCCCACACCCTGCGGTTTTGCAGGAGGTGGATGAAATAAAAGGAAGAAAGGAGGTAAGTAAGAAGATAATCAATTGTAACTTTAATAATTTGAATTGCATATCATATGTATGTGCATCTGTAAGAAAATCTTTATTATTCACATGTAATATAAAATGTTTTTAATATAGACTTTCGTTTTGCTGCAATTTATATGTGTAACTAAATATAGTTATTAGTATGGTATATTGGCTAGTGAATATCACTTTATTATCGGGCGTTTGGATACTTCCGTTATTTTGGGGATTTTTTCTGTTAAGAAAAAATCGTGTTCCTATAGGAATGGTCATTTTATGGATGTTTTGTATTCTAGCAACCAGTTATATAGGTGTTTTAGGATGTTACATCTATCTAACTTATTTGAAAGCAAATAAATGATGAACCAAAAGCTATGAAGAATCTGAAATATCTCACATTAACTCTGTTCTCGGGGTTATGTATGGGAGCGATATTCATTAATTCAGGTCTCTTGACTGACAGCCCAATCTTTCCTAAACGACTACTTGTATTTGCGAGATTGAGGATAACTAGACTTTGTCTTTCTTATTTATTGTTGACAGGTAAAAATGTATCTGTAATGTCAAGGATCTGAATGTGAATATTATCATTCTGTGTATTCTTCAGGCTAAATACGGGATATTGCAATTTTGCGATATCTCGTATCCTATCTCCAATACCTATAAAGTAACGGGTAGTTTTGACAATCCTGCCGGATTTACAGTGTGATTATATATCGTGATAAAACGAATTAATTGAAAGAAAAGGGGGTATAGATATGAAGAAGAAATAGAATGAGCTTTATAATGCCAAATTGTAGACTTGATCATCGAATTTTAAAATAATTGCTTTAACCGTCCCGCTAATAGAGACCATAATATTTTTAAATATGAGACTATTTTTTAAATATATACTTATTACTATAATAGTAAATATATCTGTAAATACTGTAGCCCAAGAGGCAAACATACAAAGAGACTCTTTTGCACCTTTACATTCCGTACCGGAATGGATAAAAACTAAAACAACGCCAGAAGAATACCAATTGGGGATGACAATGAGTAAAATATACAAGATAAATTATTCTTTTTTGAATGAAACTATATCTAAAGAAAAACGACAGAAGCTTTATGATGACATAAGGGTTATTTGCGATTCTATAGAAGCAGGAAAATATGCGAAACATAAAGGTGAATTGTTCGTTGTGCAGTTAATACCACGTACTGATACAACACTCAATTGGCGAAATGAGGAAACTATTCAGATAGATGAACATATTCGGTATTGTAAGCAAAAGGCCATAATATATCAAAGTGTACAAAAAAAGACTGTACATTTGGAATGTATAGTTTGGTACATATATAATTCACTGAACAAAGAGGTATACATCATAAAATATGAAACCTCTTCTCCTTTGGCGTTCAGCCGTTTTCTCGGTAATCTTCATTTCTCGTTCTTAAAAGAGACGAATGAACTGATAGGGAGTTGCAGCGGTACATTACAATATTACGACGAAAGACATGAATATCATGGAGAAACTTTTACCAAAACCTTTTCTCTTAAACTCTGATATAAAATGAAGATAGATTTTAATAATATAAAAAAAAGTAGAAATTAAAAAAGAAAGAAAATGAAAAGACATTCTTTATTAGGAAAAATAGTTATCACTTCTGCTTTCCTGGTATTTCTGGTTAGCTGTAAGAACAGCAAACAAATAGAAAGTGTGGCCTCTAAAAAACAATTTTTGAAGGAACTTCATGAATTAGGATTTTCCATTGTTTATGGAAAAATCTCTCTTGAGTCTAAAAAAGACGAAGGGGAGGATGATATCCAAAAGTTATTGAACCTATTTGGAGAAAAGAATGATGACGATTCAAAGCTAGATAAAGATACGATATGGCATAAAGCCTATGAGAAGTCAAAAGAGATTCCTTTAAAATAAATAAACTAACAAATTTAAATTCAGAAATTCAATGAGTAAAACACTTATATATAAGACCCTATGGCGACTCTTGCCAATTTTGAATTATCTATTCTGTATAATTGTAGATTGGATTGAATCTCTTAATAATGTAAATAATGCTATTCATCCACCCTTATATTGGAATATATATGTAATTGGCAATGTATTACTATTATATGGCTATATCTTTATCTATGGATATGCAGTTCCCGTGATTTTAGCAAACAAGCAGTTTTGATAATTACAATTTTATCAGTTTTTCTCCAAACTCTGATACATTTTGGTGTCTTTGCATTTGTGACAACCACTACGTACGACCTGTATATGTGTGATAACAATACGTTTCCAATAGGTGAATTTATTTATTCAATGCTTTACTTCATGCCGTTCTATGTCGTAGCGTTTGTATTGCGTGAGAAATTATTTCAGATAAAATTAAAATAAACAATGATGAAAGATAAATATTTGCTTTAAATATTACTTATCCATGAAAAAAAGAATTGTATCCCTTCTATTGGTCTGTGCAACCATGGCTACCCTCCGTAGCCAACCTGTACAGCTCAAAGTCAATGCCGGCGAACAGATCGCCACCGTACCCCGCCTCTTTGCCGACGATAAAGCATGGTTTGATATACATTTCCACGTTATTCTTATACGATAATCACTCTACGGAAATAGATTTATAAAACAAAAAAGATCAATATGAATAGAATATATCTGTTATTATTTGTTTGCCTGTTTCTTAGCGCCTGCCAGGCGACAGTACAGGAGAAAGAGCGTAGAACCGAGTTTAATGACGGCTGGAGATTCCATTTGGGAGAAATGCCCGATGCCTCATCGCCCCAACTGGACGACGCAGCATGGAAAAGCCTGAACCTTCCCCACGACTGGTCGATCGGAGGAGATTTCAGCGAAAAGAACCCTTCTGGATTTAGCGGAGGAGCATTGCCCGGCGGCACAGGATGGTACCGCAAAACCTTTACCATAGGTAAGAAACTGGCAGGCAAGAAGATATGCATCGATTTCGACGGCGTGTATATGCACTCCGAAGTATATATCAACGGTCAATTGGTGGGTAAACGTCCATACGGATATATTTCGTTCCGTTACGACCTCACGCCCTACATCAAATTCGGCGAGCCCAATGTAATTGCCGTAAAAGCGAACAACAACAGGCAACCCAACTCACGCTGGTATTCGGGAAGCGGAATTTATCGTAACGTGTGGCTCACCGTACTAAACTCGGTACACGTTGACCTGTGGGGAACGTATGTAACAACGCCTAAAGTAACAGCCACACAGGCCGACATTGTCATAAACACAACCGTTAAAAACGAAAATACCGATCCCTGTGATGTAGAAATCAGTACCACTTTGTTGGATGCGCAAAACAAATCCATACGTAAAGCGGTAGAAACACTACGTGTATCTTCGGAACATACGGGTGTCTGTCGGCAAACCATTGCCTTGGACAACCCG
>ULJK01028180.1_pt1 | contig 13449 bp, 7 predicted proteins | sample 1950861 | NCBI WGS metagenome assembly ULJK01 (sample SAMEA4835470, study PRJEB28245) | human gut metagenome | biome: gut microbiome; material: fecal sample | place: Denmark | collected 2008
TGATGTGAATTACACTCTTGACAGGAAAGTAGGTTTGGATACGATAACTATCTACAACGACACAAACAACTCAGGTGAAATTCATCTTGTTCCAGAAGAAAAGAATAATTTAGCGCAACGTATATCGTATCCGAAGATCGTAGGCGACCATACTGAGGTCCTGGATACTGAGGTATATAGAAGACATAAGTTAAATGACTTCTTTAATAGGGTTGACGATGACCGATCTGAAACACCTATCTGGATCAAGGACGATAACGATATAAATAAGTCAGTTAATCCTGATTCTCTTAATTTCAGACGGTCATGGCTGGATAGGTTGCGTGGTAGCTGGATGCTGATGAGGATAAAGAAACTAATTAGCAACCGGAAAATTATATTCCAGTGGTTGATTTCTGAAGATAAGATTAAGAATAGATAATATCGTATTACCCTCTACTTTTCAATAAGTAGAGGGTAATTTTTTATTCTACACATATAAATCCGTATTTTTTTATTATATGACAAATATCATTATTATCCATTCTGAACCATTCTCCACCTACTCTTACCGAATCATATTCTTTATGTATTAATAATTCTACATTTTTATTGCATACTCCTATTATAGATAAATTAGGATTCCCGATAGATAGCGTTTTAAGTCTTTCAATAGGGTTACGGCTTTTCCCTATTTTAAATAAACCACTCGAACTATCTTTAATTATATAGGTATTAATATCACCACTGGAATTTTTATCATGCGTGACTGGGGCTGGTTTGTTACATACTGTAAGGAGTGATGCGTTTTTACCGAACAATATGGATATTACATCTATAGCATCTTCGTATATAACGGATAAAGATTGCAGCATGATATACAAATCAACTTGTCTCATCATGTTATCATTTATAAACGTTAATACTCCAAATCCACTATCAATGAAAATAATACTTACATTTTCTCCGTACACTTTATTGAATAGGTTATATACTTTTTCATTGTCATTTTCTTCAAATTCTATTATTTTAAAATTTTTACTATTAAACGGAGAGTCGTCTTCATTTAATAGTAAATCAACAATATATCTATCCATGTATTTATTTTTTTTATGTTATACGCAAATATACAATACAATACTTCCTATTATATTGTCTGTGTGTTAATTTATTCAAATTAATCTATTTTAAATCATTTTAATTTGTAAATCATATTTGAATGTCTACGATTTGCATCGTAATCAAGAGAGATTATAATATAAAAACAGTGGTGATGGAAGGTGATACTTCGGTTTGTGTCACAGGTTCGAGTCCTGTATTTTTCATGCAAGAAAGATTAGATCAGTGGTAGATCAAAACCTCCTTTAAAACACCTTCCAAGTTATCCCTGTTTTAATAAGATATACAGATGGTGAGGAGTTCGGTTACTTCGAAAATGAATCCGATATTGTCATTTCAGATCCGGCTCCGCTTTTCCTCTGTTTGAAAGACATAAGAAACTAATGAGTGGTGATGGGGTTAGTTACTTCGAATTTAGCTCAGATGGTAGAGCAATATCCTTTTAAGATATGTGTCAATGGTTCAAATCCATTATTCATTGTTTACACTAACTTCAGCTTTTCCCTCATTGAGTAATCATCTTGATAGATTTTTTCAGGCAGCGGTAGTAATATCGCTGCTTTTTTTTTGTATAACATCTAAAAGAAAACATCAATGGGAAAGTTTAACAAGAAAAATGAAGGTATTAAACCTACAATTACCAACCACATGGGAGAGGCTGCGTATAAGCCTGGTGTAGAAGAAGAGTTGGTATCTACGGTGATGACAACCATGTTATCTGATTCCTATTACGAGAAGGAAGAAGATAAGGTAAATCGAATTAAGAACCTCATGGATCAGGTTGATCCGTATTTCGCAGCGCAGACGGCATTGTATGTCAGAAAAGAAGGGAAGCTGCGGTCTGTTACGCATCTCATGGCTTCTGTATTGGCCGGCAAGGTATCGGGTAAAGAATGGGCTTCAAGATTTTATAACAAGATCGTTATGCGTCCTGATGATATGAGCGAAATCCTTGGCTGTTATGCGGCTCTTAACGATAAAAATCCAAAGAAGTTAAGGGGTATATCCAGTGCTATTAAGAAAGGGTTTAAGACGGCCCTGGAAGGCCTTGATCCGTATCGGATTGATAAGTACAAGATGGACAGTAGAGTCATTACTATGGTTGACCTCGTAAACTTATTTCACCCCAAAGGCAATCAGGTTAACAAAACAGCTTTCCAGTATCTTATAGAAGGTCGGTCTTTGTCTGGATTATACGAAAGCAAGATTCTTGAAAAAGAAATGTCTAAAGCCGGACAGGACAAGAAAGACAATAAGGAAAAGAAAGAAGCTTTAGGTGACGCTATTCGGGACGTGGTTTCTAATGTAAAAGGTATGCCTATTTTTAATATGGTTCGTAACCTTGTAAACATAATCAAATACGCGCCTGATCAAATAGATGAAGTTTGTAGGCAGCTTACAATAGAAGAGAAGGTGCTTAATTCGAAGATGCTTCCTTTCCGTTTTGCTTCAGCTTTCAAAGAGGTTGAAAATATAGGCACTGATGATTCCGAAAATGATATTGTATTTGAGTCGGATAAAAAACGTGCTAAATTAACAGCTCGTAATAAATATAAGATTTTAGATGCGTTGGAGAAAGCCATAACCATCTCCTGCAAGAACCTGCCGGTATTGGAGGGGCGGTCGGCTATCCTGATTGACCACTCTGGCTCTGTACGTGGAGATATGGGAGGATCTTCTGAGGTGTCTGCCTTTAGCAAAACAAGTACGGCTGTCATTGGTAACTTATTTGGCTGTATGATTGCTTCTGTGCTTCCTGACGTATTTATTGGTATGTTTGGTGACAAACTTATCAATTACGAATATGATAGAAGTAAAGGTGTTTTATGGAATAACAAAAAATCTTTTACTGACGGAGGAGAATGCGGTGGTGCTACAGAAAACGGTCTTTTTGTGTTTTTAGATAAGTGCGTTAAAGATAAGATCAAAGTAGATAACTTGTACGTTATTTCAGATATGCAGATAGGAGACGGTGAATCTGTTGTATGGGAGAAAAGTTCCAGTTATGGATATGGCAAATTCGCCGAACTTTTGAAAGGGTTCAAGAAAGTGAATCCAAATTGCAAGATCGTTTCTATTTCTATTCAAGGATATGGAAGTGAGATGTTTTACAAAGGATCTAATATCTTGAACATAGCTGGTTGGTCAGAATCTATCTTCGATGTTATTAACAGCAAGTTCTGCGGATATAAGAATATGGTTGAGGAAATTAGGAAGATTAAGATTTAAATCTTACATTCGTACTGTTTTCATAAGAAGAGATTTATCATAACAAGCCGGAGAATGAATGGTGGCATTCTTCGGCTATTTATTTACATTTGTTGAAAAAAAAAGAATGAAAGAAAAAGAATTTGATTTTGTGATATATCCACTAAAGTTGATTATCACCGTAGGGTTAGATTACAAAACATTGTGTGATCGTTTCGAGAATGCAGAATTGGATCATGAAGGAGAATGGGGAGATGAAGGCGATTTAGATTCAGAAGTATCTTTTATGAATCTTGTTCGTGATAAGAGAGATGATAGAGCTTTTAAGTTATTATGGAATTTTCAAAGTGAGAATGATATGACTATACAAAACATATGTCATGAATCATTTCATGCAGCTATGTCGGTATGCCAACATTGTAATATGTCTCTTGGTTTTAAAGTGGGAGAAGATGAACACGCAGCTTACATAGCCGGATTTGTTGGTAATTGCGCAGATGAAATGTTTGGATTCTTAGAGGAAGAAAAAGATGGCAAAGAAAACTAAAAATTATGTAAAGGACAAACAACCAAAAACATTATGGAATAAAATTGGTCCGTTTGTAAAACTTAGAGAATATCTGGCATCTAATATAACACCTGATGTGTATGCTAACGAAAGAGGATTAAAAACTAAAATAATGGAATTTTTTGGTCAAGATGTTCCGAAAGCCAATGTAGATGATTTTAGTCAGAATCTTTGGTTTAGATTCTTAAACCAACCAAATAACCTGAAAGAGGAAAACGGGATTGTTAGAATACCAGATAATATCAAATCCATTATATCTGACAGGATAAATGGTGGGTGGGAGAAAATGGCTAAAAAATATGGGAAGGAGCTTGATTCCTTAGATAATAAGATAATTGATGGAAAAGTTGCAGGCAAGGACGTATCTGATTTGGAGGAGTTAAGGGATGTAACGAGCAGGAAACTTGGAATGGTAGAAGAGGGTATAGATCTCTTAAAAAAAGCCAGAACCGGGGAACATCAGGTATTTAACGAATATAATTTTATACCGGATGCTTACGGAGATTTAAATGATTTATCAGGCTTATCAAGTTTTACCATGTACCGTGATGATAGAGGTAGGATGGTTGTGAAAGATAAGTACGATTTTTATAGAAGCGATCAACCTTTTGGTGTTGGGGTTGTTACTAAGACTCTTGATACAATAGGATATCCTTTTGAAATAAGGGATTATGTAGAAGATAAAATCCCATACGAAGAGAATGATCCAAACAAGATCCTGTTTAGATCCATTATTGATTCAAAGAATGATTTGGATAAAAGGATGGAGATAAGATCCAAAAAACAAGGAGGGGATTCTTCTAAGCCGGAAATAGATTGGGATTTATTCAAATCCAAATATGAAAATATGAAGCGTGTGGGTAAGGGTAAGCATCGTACTATGGACGTAGAAGGGATGAATATGATCTATGATGCTTTATATGATAAAGGTTTTAATCAACGCCAGATAGAAGCCGTACTTGGAAATATTATTGAAGAATCTGGTGGAAACCCCTACGCTGTATCTGAGGATGGAAAATTTAGGGGACTTTTTCAAGAATATTACAAAAGATATCCGCCAAAAGAGTTTGAAAGAGATAAAGAGAGATTTAAGAGCGATAAGCGTGGATATATCAACTATATGATAGACAGATTTTATGATCATGTTCAAGATGCTGGGAAGTATAGTATAAAAGATACTAAATACAAAAAAGCTATTCATGCAGTAAACGAATTTATGTCAGAAGATCCAGATACGGATTATTCGTATCCACTTGTATATGCTTTTGAAGCTCCATCAGATAAAGAAGGGACTTATAAAAACAGAAAGAGCGTATCAAACTTGATAAGCCAATCTTATGTTACGGATAATGTTAATAATTCAGATGATGCTGATAAAAAGAATAATAGTATTATTGATGCTATTCTTGACATAAAAAACGATCTTGAATTACAAGACCCGATTTCCACTACAAGAGGCGAAGCCTTTAAAGAAGCCAGGAAAAGAGGTCTTAAGGAATTTACATGGAATGGAAAGAGATACAATACCAATATAAAAAAAGAAGGAGGAGCCGTAGATGAAGAAAACGGATCTAAATATAGGTACATTGCATCTAAGGATAATACATCAGTAGGGTCAAGCGGAATAAATGAAAATGCTAATTATGGCACGATCCCTGTTGATGGCGTGGATATCAACGAAATTGTAGCTGGAGTCATTCCTGTAGTAGGTGATATAATGGACGTCAAGGATGCGTATGATTCTTTCATAGATAGAGATGCGCTTGGAATGGTTATGGCCGCTATGGGTCTTATTCCTTTTGTAGGAGGTATATCGAAAAAAGCAATGCAAGCGAAAAGAGCTACTAAAAAACTATCTCAAAGAGATAAAGAACTTTTAGGATCGTTGCCTGAATATGCTAAACCAGCATCTCCTATAGGCGAGGCATGGGAAAATCATAAAAAGCGACTTTTCTCTGGAGCCTATGAAAGGCTTACTGGGGAGAGGTTAAGGATGAAAAATGGGGAGCCAGATCCGGATATGCTTGATACCAACATATATGATTGGGATGATCCGAAAGTTTTCAGGGATGCAAAGTATTTTTTAGGAGATGAATACTCTGATGATGAGATAAGGGAGATAATAGATGAAATATCTGGATATGGGGTATTAAATGGAAATATAATCAGGTCTAAAAACGTTGATAAGTTCATTGATTTATTTCTCGAAGGAAACCCCAATATATCTAACAAGGATGTAGAGAATTTTGTGAAAAGTCATGAAGTGGAACACAAAATTCATTATCCAGATTCAGGCGCAGATAAAAACGGATTTGATTTGAATAAGATAGATGATGATGAAGTAAAAGATTATTTCAAAGAGGATCATTTTACGGAAATGGCGGCCAGAGGAACTCAGATTAAAAATTATTTTGGTTTGACCGATGATGCTCAAGAAGTGACGCCTGAAATGTTAGAATATGCAGCCAGAAATTACTTGAAGGATTATGGGTATGATAATGAGATGAAAGAATATTTTGAATCCATATCAGACTATAAAAAGGCTGCCAAATGGATAACAGATCACGCCTCGGTGGGATTAGGGGCCTACTATGTAGGGGATAAGATTGCTAATCCTAAAAAAGAAAAGAAAAGAAACGGAGGGAAGCTTACTCCATACAAAGCTGGTTTTCGTTTTATTGATCATAAAAAAGAATACGGAGATCCGAAAGATGCATCACACAGGATTCCAAGTAGGAAATTCATGTATTTCTATGAAAACGATAAACCGAGTAAAAGCATTGTGTTTGCTGAAGAAGGTGGCGTAATTGGCAAGCAGCGTGAAGCATATGATTACTTTACTAATAAGCGCGGCATGTCTAAGATACAGGCGCTAGCCATCATAGGCAATCTCATGGCTGAATCCGGTCTTAAAGATGACATATATGGAGACAACAGAACATCATACGGCATACAACAATGGCATAATGAGCGCATGGATAAGTTATTCAAGCACGCCAAAAAGAAAGGTCATTCTACACCCACATTCAAAGACCAACTTGAGTTTTTGGCTGACGAATACGAAGGGAAAACCGGATATTCTAATTTCTTATACACAAGAAAAGGAAAAGAAGGACCAGGATATTACAACTACAGCCGGCAGGATTTTATGAACGCCGATAACCTTAAGGATGCAGTAGTAGCTTGGAACCAAGGAGCAGGACGTCCTCATAAGAGTGTTATAAGAAACGATGACCGTTATAACTATGCTATGGAGGTTGCTAAAAATCTTGGTTTGGATATTGAAGAAAATTCCGTATCTTCGTATGGTCAAATGGGATTCGGAGATGATGGAGAAATAGCAGCATCGGTAACACTTCCAGAGGTAGAAGTGGCAGCCGCCCTCCCTAACCCGGAAGCTCCGTCCCAGGAGAGACAGTCCGAGGAAGAGAGATTCCGTACATGGACTGAAACGTATGGTAAAGACATCATAAATCATTTACTGACGTTAGACGGGAAAAAGGATGGTGATGACAGTGATTATAATATGATGTATAGACAGCATGAAAAAGAAAGCGAAGAGGAGAAGAAAATGGCTTTGATTAATGCCGTGCTTCCCAATATACAGCTTCGCATTAAAGGCGTCACCGAAAATTAGAACAAGAGGTATTTTTTTTCTTCATTAATAAAGCGAAGCCGGATTTGAGACTCGTTATGCGGATACCGAAGGTTGAAGAACGATATCAAGATAATCCGGCTTTTTTGTGCAATTTCGTGAAGGATGGAACTATCATCGTCTTGGTTTAACAGAACAGACCTACGTACTTCCACTGCCCTGACGGGCATGGACGCTCGTCTCGCCTACCAGCCTGCCTAATTCTCCACTGGCTATCTAATATAATTATTAACGTCACTCCATCACCTATCTCCCTTCAGTCGATAGGTTCAGTCGTTTTTAAATATTATATGTTCTTTCGCATCGTTCCCTTCGGTCACGATACTCAATCTTTTAACACAATTAGGCAAACAATACAATAGACGGAAAAAGTAATTTGTCAATCCGTTCACTCACTTAACTCCCTTCAGTCGTTAAGTTCATTCACTGCAAACAATTATATGAATAAATGGTAAAGTATATAAAATAATATAAATAATATAATGAGTAAGATCATTGAAAATGGTCTTAATATTAAGGAAAACGGAGACTATTCATAGGCGTAGTTTTAATTCAAGATTTGTTGTCCCACCACTGACGGTCAGTCGGTTACGTTCAGAGTCGTTTTCCTGTCTCTTATCCAAACCGTCATAAAATAAAAAACCTTGTATCCTATTTCTCTCAAACCGGATACAAGGCAGTGCATTTTCTTCTTTTTATATAAAATCATATATTTGCACTAAACAACAAAAACAATATGGAGACAAAAATAACTGAAATAATGAATCCTCACAAGTTACACGACAAGCTCTTCAAGAAAGAGCAGGTCTCTCCGATAGAAGTTATATACAATAGCTTCAGCAACTTAGGGTACAATGTAGTACGCCGTCCAGCCGGTCAGTGTTTAGGCAATTTGAGATATTTTAATCTATTTTATGACAAACATACTCATCATTTCTATCAGAAAAACAGGAAGTTGAGATATTGTAGTAATTTTCTCATATCTGATTACTGGAAAGATAGAGTGCGATGTTTCATAGTTTGGAACTTTGGATTTGGAAGATTCTTTCCGTACAATGACTTTATTGAGGCTATGGTTTATGATTATCTTCGATATGGGAGAAAGTCAGTTCCTTATCTTAAAAGCGTGCAAGAGGCTGAAGAAAAGTGTGTAAGGTTCTATATCCGGTCTCAGATAGATATGCTTCGTAAGGAAGGATATGCCGCTTATCGGGCTAAGTTCAAGGAAGAACGTCCTCAGTATTTCATCGGAGACGATAGGACGGTGTTTAGATGCCTTGACAGCTCTTTAAAAAGAGAAGAGAAGATTGCTGCATGCGTAGCCCACAAAAGGGCCTTAAAAGAAGGGATAATGACTTCCTTCATCAATCACCTTAAGAAACATCCTACCACTTTATATTCGTGGTTTTCATCAGAGGTAGATAGCGAAGGAAAGAATAGGCTCTGTCTATCTGAAAAGGCTGTTTCGTATTTGAATAAGAGACTGGTTCGCAATGGGTTAAAGTCTCTTTCTGCATCATATCTTTTTAGAACGTTTAGAAAAATGGTGAAGATCTTGTTCGGTTCCAATGTCAGGTCGTTTTTGAATAGCTGTCTGATGTCTGTTTCAACAGAAGAGGTTTTAACCAAATCTATGAAGAAAATAGTTTCCAAGACAGTGCTGTTTTTGTACAAGAGAGCGCTTAAGAACTATCGCCGGGCATGCGGTCTTAAGTACGACCCTGATTCGGGCGGTTTGTCTGCCGTACATGATTGATTTTTAAACGTATCCCATAACGTTGGATTTTCTCGTTCGTTTCTCTTATCTTTGTGAAAAAAGATAGTATGAGATTACGAATCATAAAAAATCGTCCGATATTCGCTCCTGGCGGTAGTGTTCAGGATAAGAGACAGGATATTAATGTATCCTCTACTCAGCCTATTCTTGATTATGGAACGCCTGTTAATAAATGGGGTGAATCTGATATTCAGAATATATATATGCCTTCTGATGTGACTTTAGAAACAGAGGAGGGGGAGATAAATCCATTTAGTAGTATGCCTACATCCGATCCGTTTTTTGAAAATCATGATGCAGGATATGCAGGATATCTCGCTGATAATAGGGGCATGGTTAAAAACGTAGAGAAATCAGTCGTTGATAATGCAATGAATTTAGGTGGTGTTGATGCTGATTCCTCTAAAGAAAAACGTTCCCAAGATGGTAATCCTCTTGATCCTATGACTACCCCATATTATTCACCTGATCTAACCGGCAGAGCTCAAATGTTCGGTACAAGTCTTGGTCGGATAAGAGCCGGTAATAAGGTAGGTGCTAATGTGGCTCAAGCCGCCTTGTCTGGTGTTAGTTTAGGATTAGGTCTTACTCGTAATATCATGTGGGCTTCATCTGCTGCATATGCTGCCAGCAGAGACGAGCAGGCTGCAAGGGAAAAACTTGCCAAGGAGCGTCGTCAGCAATTCATCAAGTGGGAACGTGAAGGTGGTGGCGTGAATTTAGGTAACGGTCAGAAGATGGATACGTCCGATATGACTGGAGAATACATTTATCCTCTTCCTAAATCTATGGAGGATAATGCTAACGTAGAGATAGAGAAAGGCGAGTATGTGCTGACTCCTGACTCCGTAGGACCTATGGAAGCCAAAGGGAACAGACATGAAGATGGTGGCACTCCCGTTGATTTGCCTGAAGCTCATATTATTTCAGATTACCGTACTATCGATGATGATTTTGCTTCTTATATTAGAGAAAATTACGGTATTAAGGCAACGTCTAAAGATACGTATGCTACACTCCTTGATCGATATAAGAAGAAGATCGGTTTGGCTGATAAGTACGAAGATCAGGAGCGTGTATATAAGAGATTAGAGAAAAATGAAGATGTAAAAGATAAAAACACATCCAATCTTAATGCTTCTATTCTTTCCAAGTACGTCAATGAAAACCAGAAAGAGATAGACGAGCTTGAAGCACAATTTCGTTCTTTCGCTGAAATCGTTTATGGTAAACAGGAAGAATCTAAGCGTAACGAGAAGATGGATGCTTTCTTCAGGGATGGCGAGGTTGTTGATCTGAATCAGGTAAAGAAACAAGCCAAGGCTTTTAATATTGCAGAATCAGATGCCAAGAACTGGATATATGACGAGTATGTTAAGCAAACCAGAAAAATGGCTGAAGGTGGACCTACTCAGAAGGAGCTGGAGGAACTTAGAAAGAATGCTATCGGCTACAATAAGATTATCAATCAGTTATTTGGACGAACTCTTAATATGACTGTATCTGATGTTAGCGGTCGTGAGCAGATTCTTAATCCTGATTCCAGTGTAAATGCCAATCAGAATTTACAACATAGAAGTAATTTAGGATACGGCAGGGTAAATAATAAGGCGGTATCTAATTTGCTCGACGTAAACCGATGGGCTAATAAGTACAATACGGATGGTGATTTTGATACAGAAGGTTTTCAGAAAGGATATAACAGGCAATTAAATGCATTGTGGGCGTTAGCTGATGTAGGCGCTATCACGAATGCTGATGCAGCCAAGAAATTCAGAGATGAGTACGGATTCTGGGGCCAGGACGCCGGAAGCTACGGAGGGAATCAGGCTTATAATTCATTTGCCGTAGATGATAAGTTTGGTCAGACAACAGCTACTCGTTCTTATTATGGGTTGGACGTTGTTTCGGCAGAGCAAAAAAGATTGTTAAACGAAAAAGGGATAAAGAATTATGTTGACTTATTTGGTGATAAATCTGATGCCGCTAAGAAGATTCTGGGCTCCGATTATAATAAGTTTGTTGCTTTAAGAGATAGTGGGTTAATGCCGGAAATAGACTTCGTTCTTGAGTCTGTTAAACCAGAAATGAAGCCTATTGAGGCCGGTCCCATAGCACCAGGCCTTACGCCGCCTAAGATTGGATCTCCTGGAAGGATAGAGGTAAAACCGAAAGCAAGTACGCCTACGACTGCAACCGACACCGATACAGAGGAGGTGGTTGAAGACAACGGACCTAAAGGACAGGGCAGACCGGCGGCGTTCGGTCCTATCTTCCCGGAAATGCTAAGAACCCTTGACACTGGCTTGGAGATAGAAGGCCTGGAAAGACATCAGGCTCCGAGAATAGACCCGGTTCTTCAATCTGCTGATCAGTATATCAACGAGCTCAACCGTGCGACATCGGCTCAGTTAGACGCAGTAGGTGACGTGCCCGACTCCCAGCGGGCTGCTATTCTGGCTAATATGAACGCCATAGCTGGAAGCAATATAGCCAAGTATGTTAATGAAGTAAATTTCAATAACGCAAGGCAAATAAACGAAGCTGATAGATTCAATGAAATGGCTTATGTTCAGACAGATGATAAGAACATAGCAGAAAGGCAACGTTATGAATCTGGGTTGTTGAAGGCTATGGCTATAAGGGATGAAAATCTTGCTCGTTATTATGACAGCATAAACAGCGAGATACAGAATAAGTTCAATGTTCGTACATCGTTGAATACCATAGCCTCTATAGCTCCAAATATGAGAATGCTTCCAAGTGGTCAAATTATTTACGTTCAAGGTAATCAGGATGTGATGAATATGGGTGATTATTCTACACCTTACTTGAGAAGTTTAAATGAAGAAGATGATGAAACTAAAAGAAGAAGGAGGACCAAATAGTGGCTTCACAGTATAGTATTTTAAGGCAATATGCCCCGTATGTTAGTCCTTACAACATAGATCTTGTTAAGGACGTCATGATGTACAAACAGCAGAAGGTTGATGCTGCTCGTGAAAAGATCTATACCCAGGTAGATTATCTTATGGGTCAAGAGATAGATAAGCCTGAAGCCCGCGCTTATATGGAAGATAAGATGTCAGGCGTGATTGCTAACATCAATCAAAAATTCAAAGGCGTGGATCTTTCTTCTGATGGTGTTACGAGAGCCATACAAGGAGAGATTAGTTCGGTGTTGGATGATACGGTCATTAACGCGATTGCCGGCACAAAAGAAGGCAAGAGGGTCATGAAGGAAATAGAATCTATAAAACAGAATCATCCTGAACTTTATTCTCCTATTAATGAATGGCATGCTTTGGATCCTTATTACAAATGGAGGTCAGATGGTAAAGCAGGATCAAGGTTAGGGGGTCTTCATTATTCTCCTTATGTAGATTACACTAAGGAGATAAATAAGCTGGTTAGTGACTTTAGGAAAAATAACGAAGGCAAGAAGATTCAGACAACAGAATATGATGTTAAAGGTAATCCTACTGGTGGTATTATAGAAGTTAATGTAGATGAACTTACAGATTCCCAGATAAGGAATTTTGTGTCTGCTAACTTATCTGAAAACATGAGGAATCAGATGAGAATAGAAGCATCATACATGGCAGCTACCAATCCGGTGTTCAGTAATCCGGATTTGGTTAGTCAATACATTGGGTCTTATGTCGAAAGATATGATAGGCACATAGGAGCATTGGAAGCAAAAAAGAAATCAGTAGGGGATAATAAGGATATTATTGATCGTATTGACAGCCAGATACAGGAAGCTAAAAATCAGAAAGCAGAAGCTAAGAGGGAGGCAGATATGATAATAGCTTCATCAGATCCAGTAGCGGCTGCTAATTTTGTTGTTACCAATAATCTTTTCGATAAGATGACTGATGCATGGAGATACGACAATACAAGTTTTGAAAGGAAGAAAGATGATCTTTATTTTGCAAGGTTGGCAGAGGATAGGGCTCAGCAAAAGTTTTTGACTGATAATGCTAAGTCTATGGTTGAAATATCATTGGCAAAAGAGCAACTTGCTCAGGCTAAGATTGAAACCGAATACATGCGTACTTACGGTGCCAAGATGGGAACTGAAAGCTCATCCGGAGGCACAAGAGGAGCAGGCGGTGTAGGAGTGCCGATGGCTCCCATGGA
>ULJK01017369.1_pt1 | contig 13225 bp, 8 predicted proteins | sample 1950861 | NCBI WGS metagenome assembly ULJK01 (sample SAMEA4835470, study PRJEB28245) | human gut metagenome | biome: gut microbiome; material: fecal sample | place: Denmark | collected 2008
TCGTCATTATAATGCCTTACCGTATCCCGTCATTCTGAACGGAGCAAGAATGCTTTGTAGGAAAAAACGGGAAACAGCAATATGGCACAGAGTGAAGAATCTATAACTCTCATGACTCCCTACGGAGTTCTTTCTATTTATCTCCTCACGGTGACAGATTCTTCGCCAGCACTTTGGATGACGCCTTACCATCCCTCGTCATTCAGAGCGGGGGTCAAGAATGCCTTGTGAGAAAGACGGGAAACAGCAATGTGACACAAAGCGAAGAATCTATTACTCTGACGACATCTTACCGTCTTCCTTGCCACGATAGATAATTTCTGTCACGCCATATACTTTCTGCCTTCCCGGTATGCGTTTCCCACCGCGTCACCGAGAGCAATATATTTCCCGCCGGCCGGATCAAAGGTAATCGCCTGTAATTTCTTTACGTCAATCTTTCCATCAGTCAGAATGTCCTCATCGACCAGGATATTCACGATATCCCCGACGAAATGGTAATCCTCACCTACCTTCGTCACCTTGGATACTTTGCACTCCAAGGTTAAAGGAAATTCCGAAAGCACCGGCGCGTCCACAAACTCGCTCTTCACCACATGAAGTCCGGCGCGCGCCACCTTATCAGGTACACGATTCCCCGACACGATCCCCAGACAATCCGCTTTCACCATCGTGGAAACGGTCGCCATGCTTACGGTAAACGCTTTCTTTTCCAATAGATTCGCCACGGTCTTATGGGTATGGTCCAGCATAAATCCCACTTGGTTCGTATCATAAATTCCTCCCCACGCCGCTACCATACCATCCGCCGTGCCGTCCGCGCCATAAGAGGCAATCACAAGCACCGGCTGCGGATACAGCCATGTATTCGGTTTAAAATTCTTTTTCACGATGGATTCTCCTTAATTTAACTAATTTCGGCTGGTCTATAGTTTCCAATAAAATCTGTATATGCCTCTTTAAGCCTATTATCATTCAATAACTGTGCCAATTCTTTATATGTAATAATCTTGCGAATTTCGGTTGATCTATTTCTATATGGATGAGCTAATGTCGCCTCTGATCTAATATTATGTACCTTCTTAAAAACATTAATTGCTACCGGCATTAATGTCATCAATGAATCCATACTTGAAAAGTCTTTTCCCAAAACACTTAATAATATACTATTTACAATATCTAAATTTTGAACAGAACTACTTGTGTCAATTTTTTTTAGCATTATAAACCCTTTAAAAGCTCTCTCTAACTCTTCATAATATCCGCTCTTTTCTTTTACCTTTTCGATAAAATCTTGAGGAATATCTATATCATAGATTTCTTTCATCTTTGCCCTAAAATAATCTGTATCTCTTCGTGTTACATATCGCCGGATATACCTATTGCCTCCATCACACGAATGTAAATCAAAAGGTTCATACTGAAACTCTTCATTCCATAAAAAATACCCTTGTATAGATAACATATATGCATCATTATTATTTTTACAATTAAAAATGTACTTCCTTAACAATTGCTTCTTAGCCACCGAATCTTGCATGCTTTTTATCTTAACCCACAATAATATTTGCTGCATAAAATAATTATCCTTGTCATTTACGTGATATCCATTAAGAATTTCCTTTTTCTCATTTCTATAAAGCCACTGAAACATTCTATATTTAAGTATCCATGATTTGTCGTGATCACACTGTTCTAATATCTTTTCATTGAACGGCAATGTTCCATATTTCCCCACTAAAATTGCTTTATTATACTGAAACAACTCCTCTTCAGAAGATATATACCTTATAATAAAATCAATCACTTTATCATCGGATGGAAAGCATCTGTTTAAATAGGATATCACTGGCTGAAAATAGGATGTGAACAACTCTTTATTATCCAATAGCATCTTTTTGATTTCATCATCTTTATTCAGTTTATATAAAGAAAAATTAATTAGAGTTTTATCGATTTCCTTGGCTTCTATACATCTTTTTATTTTATTTTTTAGTCTATTATGTTCTCCCTCGTTTAAGCGACCATTTGATTTAAAATGTCTTGTGATAACAGAGAAATTATTAAACTTTTGTTGCATATGTTTATCTATATTCTCTATTTTTTGCACATTGACTTTTGTATTTTGTGGTATCAATCCTAAATCTCTTATCGCTAGCTCTAAAAATAACTTAAGCTTATTACCTCTCTCTACAGATTGAACCATCAAATTTATATCATCAACATACCTAAAATATTTGACACCGCTTTGTCGTCTCATCAATGCATCAAGCGGGAACAAGTATAATTCAGCAAAAAATGATGAACATAGTGGACCTTGAGGAAGTCCATGAGTTTTATTATAGTTTTCATCAAACATTATTGTCGTTTGGGCCCATTTACCAAGACATCTCTTTAAAATCATAACTATATCCTCGTCTATTCCATTATTTAACATTATTTGGGAAAGTGTCTCATGATCAATCAAGTCAAAAAAGGACGCCATATCAAACTTGACACAATATTTATATCCATTATTATATGTTTTCTTAAATGTATCATTAAAACATTTCCACTGCTTTTTCCAAGATTCAAAGAAAAATTCAGGTGAACTATCATTTGTTCTTTTGAAGATATTACCAAAAGTATTTACATTAAAATAATCACGAACTTTTCCATGTACAACATCTGCCACTATATTTGCTAAAGATTGATACACTAAATAATCTAAAAAATTAAGTAGAGTAATCGGTCTAACAAATCCACTTGATTTAGGAATATAATACCGCTCCGTCATTTGTGGTTCATACAATTCCTCCTTGATTTCATTTATCAATTGTTTAATGTTATCTTCAAATCTATATTCAAATGCTTTTATATCTTTATCATAAAACTCTTTATATTCATTTCTGGGAGATCGAACAATCCGCGCAAAAGCTAATTTGAAGTTTTCAAACAATAAAAACTTATCATACTGTTGTCCCATATTATGATTTCCCCACTCCTAATATATCACTTTACCAATAGATAGCATCTACATTAATATATTGTATCTCTACCCATTACAATTTTCTCAACAAAAAGATGGCATGATGTACCACTTTCACCTCACCGCTTCTTTCCTATCTCTCAGATGCTTTTCTTCCAGCACCTCATAGGCCGCCGTTTTGTCTATAATCTGATGCATGAATGTGTCCATTTCGCTTCCTTTGGTATAATCCGCCGGTACATAGTAGCGGATGCGTTCGTCCCGAATCATCCGGCGTACCGTGTCTTTGCTGTCCGTATTTTCCGAATCATAAACCCCGACGGAATGGCCGCCCAGTGAATTGACAAGGCGCATACAGGGGATATCCGTGGCACTGTCGCCGATATATACGATATTTCTGAACGGGACGCGCAGCTCGCCTTCCGCGAAGTGGTCGTTCACCGCATTGTCATTGATATCCAGGATTCCTTTCTCTATGCGGAAAAGAAACTGCGTCTTATTCGTGTAATTGATCACCTGCGCCGGCCAGCAGGGTTCTCCATGCTCATTGTAATAAAAGGAACTGGCGTAAATATGGGTGAAATCTTTCGCAATCGCTGTCCCTTCTATGATTTCCCGCAGCCCGGAGGAAATGATGTAATGTTCCACAAGGATGCCCCGTTTTTCCCCATAGGCATTAATCCGGCGGAACCATCCTTTAATGCCGTCGTACAACCTGACTTTGCCGCCGTACTGTTTCAGCCGTTCCTTGTTCAGTATTTCTTTCCCTCTGGCGCTTTGAAGCATTTTATACATGTACGCCAGGTTCTGATCCATGCAGTGGTCTTCCGCCAGCCGGTTCGATTCCGCCCAAAAGCCGTCCACATCATAATCCACGGCACGGATATATCCGTCCTGCATATTTTCAGGGGAAAGCGTCCGGTCGAAATCATAGCAGACCGCCAGCACAGGTCTGCTTTCTATTTCCCTGCGCGCTGTTTTCATGATATACACTTCCTTTCTGTCCCTGTCTTTTAAAATCATTATACGACACAAAAATCTGAAAAGCCCCTCTTCTGTCAAATGTATTTTCTTGCTGCAAGAAAAAAGATGGTACCGCTACCATCTTCTCATGTATCATTTCCTGTCAATATTTTCCGTTTCAAAAAGTGCCAACCCTTTTTCAGCCAGTCCACATGCTCCAGCATGACCACATCCGCCTCATAAATCTTTATATCCTGTTTTTCCAGCCATACATTGAATAAACGTTCTGCAAGAAACCCAAACGCTCTTTTTTCATATACGCTGCGTCCTGTCAGATCAATCCTCTTTTCCAGCTCGGAAAGAATTGCAAAAAGCCAGGCGCAATAGGTATCAAAAAGATTTTTCTTCATAACGAACATATTCAGTATATGAAGTTTCTTCCGGTTCATGACTTTGGAAAATGCTTCCGCATACGGGGGATACATTTCTTTTACCACCCGCTCCGCTTCATCCAGATCCGACCGGCAGTGGGCATGCTCGTACTGGCTGCGTACCGTTTCTATATAATAATTTCTCTTTTTCGGCAGCAACACATCATATTTCTGAAGCAAGTTTTCATAGTCTTCCCTATGGAATATGGCTTCTTTTTTCTTGTCTGTATTTCTTGTATGAATACTCTTGCCAAAGTATCTTCTGTAATGGCAGAGACCGATATATTCGCAGTCCAGATTTTTCCATGCCCAGTAAAGTCCTGTCAGTTCGCAGTAACTCGGATTCTTAGAGGAAATATGATCTCCTGTATTATCCGGAAGATATCCCAGGAATTCTTTCCCTGCTGCCCCCACATGAAGCGGTACATATACATCGTCATCGGGCGTCCAGTATTTTTTATGGGCCGCTACCAGTATCTTGATATCCACTTTATATTTCCCTCTTTGCCAGGGCAAGTGCACTTTCAATAACGGCATCCATATCGTAATACTTGTATTCGCCCAAACGTCCGCCAAAAATAACGCTGTTTTCCTTATCTGCCAGCGCCTTATATTTTTTGTACAGTTCCCCGTTTTTCTCATCATTCACCGGGTAGTAAGGTTCATCTCCCGCTTTCCATTCCGAACTGTACTCACGGCTGATAACTGTTTTCGGCAAGTCCTGTCCTTTGGCGTCTTTCCCGAACTCAAACCACTTGTGCTCTATAATCCTTGTCCACGGTGTTTCCCGGTCTGTATAATTCACTGCGGCATTTCCCTGAAAGTTCGGTATATCCAGCACTTCCGTCTCAAACCGGACACTCCTGTATTCCAATGTTCCCAATTCATAGTCGAAATAAACGTCAATCGGCCCGGTATAAATTACCTTCTCCGCCAGACCATCCAATTCCGCTTTATTTTTCAGATAATCCGTCTGCAAACGGACTTCGATGCCATCCAGCATATTTGCGACCATCTTCGTGTAACCGCCGACAGGAATCCCCTGGTAAAGCGCATTGAAATAATTATTGTCAAAGGTCAGGCGTACAGGAAGTCTTTTGATGATGAAAGCCGGCAATTCCGTGCAGAGCCGTCCCCACTGCTTTTCTGTGTACCCTTTGATCAGTTTTTCATAAATATCCGTTCCTACCAAAGAAATGGCCTGTTCCTCCAAATTTTCCGGTTCCGTAATACCGGCTGCCTTCCGCTGTTCCTCAATTTTTGCCGCCGCTTCTTCCGGTGTCACCACCCCCCACATTTTATTAAAGGTGTACATATTAAACGGCAGGGAATATAATTCTCCGTGATAGTTCGCCACAGGAGAATTGGTAAAACGGTTGAAAACAGCAAATCGGTTCACATAGTCCCAGACTGTTTTATTATTCGTATGGAAGATATGGGCGCCGTATACATGGACATGGATGCCCTCTACCTTTTCCGTATATACATTCCCCCCGATATGACGGCGCTTATCCACCACAAGGACTTTCTTCCCTGCCCTTACCGCTTCACGGGCAAATACTGTGCCGAATAAACCGGCGCCGACAATCAGGTAATCATACTTTTCCACTTTCTTCTCCTTCATTTCGCTAACTCCCCCTATCTCTCTGCAAATACAGGGGAAATCTCTGGCAGAACAACAACCAGCATCTAACGCTAATACGCACCTTTACCTAAAAGTACCACTTTCATTGTTCTCCACAAAAGGACGATATCAAACCAAAAATTCCAGTTCCTCACATACCAGGTATCCATCTGTACCCGCTCTTCATAATCCACATCGCTCCGACCGCTAGTCTGCCACATTCCTGTTATCCCCGGACGAACCATCAGATAGTCATTGATATATTTCCCATATTTGGGAATCTCATCCTTTATGATCGGCCGCGGTCCGACAAGACTCATTTCCCCGCAAAGCACATTAAAGACCTGCGGCAGTTCATCCAGGCTTGTCCTTCTCAAAAACCGACCGACCCTAGTTACACGGGGATCATGCTTCAATTTGAATTTTTTCTCCCACGCCGCTTTAGCCTCCGGATATTTCAAAAAATACTTTTCCAAACGCCGGGGCGCATCTTCGTACATGCTCCTGAATTTATAACAATAAAATTCCTTTCCCCCTTTGCCGATCCGTTTATGCTTAAAAATAATATCTCCCCTTGAGTCTGCACGGATTAATAACGCAATCAGAATTACCAGAGGCGAGATGCAGATAACACCCATGCCCGTAGATACCATATCAAAAATATATTTTACAAAACGGTTCCATCTGTTGCTGAGCCGGTTATAGATTCGAAATGCCACTTGCCTTCCATCCGCTAATGAGGTAATATCAATCGCTCCCACCGGAAGAGACCCCAGGTCAGGAATAAAGGAAATATTTTTCACAAGCGGCTGTAAATCGTATACTATCTGCTCCAGCATTTCTTTGGGCAGCCCCGGCGCCATGACAATAATATTTTTTACTCCTGTTTCCCTTACTACCTTTTTAGCATCAGCAAAGCCGCCAAGCCAGGGTAAACTCCTTTTTACAGCCTCATCCGGCCTATTATCTTCCAGAAACCCGATAAATTTATAATTCAGACCGGAATCCCTTTCCAGATCGGAAACAAGAAGCGCCGCCGTTTTCCCCGCCCCCATCAGCAGCACGGGAAGCTGCATGATACCGAAGCGGCTCTGTATCTTTTTCAGTATAAATCGGAACAAAACAAGAAATAAAAAGCCAAAAACAAAAAGCAGTGCAACAAAAAGCCTGGAAGTCACCTGTCCAATCTGGGCAAAATATAGAATCATAATCACCATAACCATTCCATATATGCTGGACTTAAAAAGCCGTGTAATCACTTCCCAAAACTGCATACGTTTCCAATACAACCCGCTTAAATGGATACATAGAATAAAGCATAAAGGAAAAAATACATGGAGATTAATCCATGATACATGCATACTTCCATGGCCGGACATAATCCAGTCCCGTACCGCGACAGACAATATCTCTGCCGCCAGTATAGCGGTATAATCCGTAAATATAAGCCCTAATGAAAAACACCTGGACCAGTCTTTACCGGACTTCCACTTTCCACGTATGCTCACATTCATTTAATCATCCTCTCCTGCCTCTATACTTTTATTTGGATATAGGAAATTCTTTATCACTTTTTCCGCAGCATATCTCTGAAAATTTGCAGTATATACCCATTGATTCTTGCCAGGCATTTATCTAATTTCCAAAAAGTTTTATCCGTATATATTGTAGAAATATCATTATTATAATATCACACAATAAATCAAACTTTCATTACACCGCAAAAGCCCTTTCCTCGAATTGAAAAAAGGGCTTTTTAATTAATTCCTGCCGAAGCTGCTTTGTATCTTTCAGTATACAATATCCGCCACAACTGAAAAAAGACTGTTATAAAAATACCGATTCGCAGATATTTTTGAACTCGCTTAATTCTGCCGCCATACGTAGCCATTTACATAGAACAAACAAACTTTAGCGCATTAGACGCAATAACGATACAATCTTTTTTGCCGGAATACTTTCCTTTCTTATACAATATCTGATTTTCCTGAAGCACTCTTTCCATTTCCATTACTGTGTGTGCTTCGCCACTACGTTCACAATCATCTATCATAATAATAAAGTCTTCTGCCAGGCATGTCGGAATCATCTGCAAGACATCAATGCGTGCGTATTCTTTCATATCCCCTCCCAAAGGAGCATCTATGGAAATAAAATCAAATTTCTGCCCTTTAAATGTTTGAGAAAAATCCTTGAATACCCGAACTTTTTCTGCTTCCTTATAGGGTACAAATTCCCTATTAAGCTGTATTAGCTTTGTCCTTTCCGATAACGAATAATTCTTTTTAAAAAAATCTATCCATTCCGGATCATGCTCTACAACCTGATGATGGACTCTTTTGTAATAAGAAGTGTACTGTCCAATCATCTTGGTCGACTGCCCCAATCCAAGTTCAAGAATATTTTGAGGCTGAACCTCATTCAGAATACGATACATAACATATAAGTATGGATATCCTACAGCCCAGCGTCCCGGTGAAAACGCCTTGTCTTTCAGCCACCGGCTTTTTGTAATTGTACTGTTATAAATTTCTGCCCAGACTGCCTCTGATATATCTCTTCCCATCACAAGAGATGTATTCCTTATATCAGCTAACTGCTCTATATTTTTAATATTGTCATCATTCAATCCATCAGATACGCATGCAAGTTTATCTGACGATACTTTTATGAGTTCTCTTTGTCTCTTCACTTCTTCTTCCAACGTGGATATCTTTTTTTCTTGGGTATCTCCATACCGCTGTATCTTGACAAATAAATCTGCAATTTTTTGGTCAAGATTGTCAAATCCGGTTTTTCTTTGCTTTATTTCCTCATTGAATTTTTCTTCAAGGCTAATTTGGTTTTGAGCTACTGTGTCACCTATTCCGGTAAACTTATTCGCCTGTACGTCTGCATATCTCTCTATATTTACAAACAAATCCTCAATTCTTTGGTTGAGATTATCAAATCCGGTTTTTCTCTGTTTTATTTCTTCATTGAATTTTTCTTCAAGGTTAGACTGATTTCGGACTACTTTTTTTTGCACCAGCATATATCCGGAGAACTCTTTTTCCAAGGCTTCAAACCGATCACATACCGTACTTTCATTATCTGTAATAATTACCTTCAAATCACGGAAAGCATTTAATAACAGTGCATTTTGCTTTTCAAGTACCACCATCATTTCCTTAACATGATTATCTAAGGTGGTAAGATTGTTATCTATTTCTTTTTGTCTCCATTCCATGTTTTGGTTTTGGCTATTTATCGTATCAATAATTCTATTTACTTCACGATTAAATGCATGTACAGGTGGCGGTAGAAAATACTTCAAAATTTCTTTTATTTTTTGAATCATTTTTTATCCCTTCATCAAAAATTTGTAGATTAAGCTTGACCAGTAAAATTAAGTTAGAAAATCCATTTATGTTAAAATTCAAATATTCAAAGCAGAAGGAAGATGTCGCTAATGGCTTCCTGCGCAGATATTCCATAAATTTCTAATTTATTTTGACATTTCAATCCCACTAGTCCCGATCAAACAGATCCCTTGTATATACTTTTTCTTTCACATCGTCCAGAACTGCTCCCCAGCGATTAGCTACAATAACGTCACACCGTTTCTTAAATTCCTCAATATCATTGACTACCGGAGAGTTAAAAAATTCAGTCTCCTTCAATGTTGGCTCATAAATGAGGACTTCCACCCCCTGTGCCTTGATCCGTTTCATAACCCCCTGTATGGCAGAGGCTCGAAAATTATCTGAATTGGACTTCATCGTCAATCGGAACAGACCAACCGTCTTAGGCTTTCTTGATAAAATCTCCTCCGCAATATGGTTTTTTCGCGTCCGGTTTGACTCTACAATAGCGGCGATCAAATTCTGCGGTACATCTTTGTAGTTAGCAAGCAGCTGCTTGGTATCCTTCGGCAAACAATATCCGCCATAACCAAAAGACGGATTGTTATAAAAATCACCGATCCGAGGATCCAAGCAGACTCCTCGGATAATCTCCTTCGTATTCAACCCCTTTGTTTCGGCATAAGTGTCCAGTTCGTTAAAATAAGAAACACGGAGCGCCAGATACGTATTTGCAAAAAGCTTAATCGCTTCCGCTTCTGTTAGTCCTGTAATGACTGCAGGGACATCTTTCTTTGCCGCCCCCTCTTGTAATAAATCGGCAAATATCAATGCTTTTTTTCTCATGTCTTCGTCGTCAGCAGGCACGCCTACTACGATACGGCTCGGATAGAGATTATCATAAAGAGCCTTCCCTTCACGAAGAAACTCCGGACTGAAAATGATGTGAGAATTATTAAACTTCTTCCTGGCATTTTCCGTATATCCCACAGGTACCGTCGACTTGATCACGAAAGTGGCGTCGGGATTAACCACCGTGACAAGTTTCATCACTGCTTCTACGGAAGATGTATCAAAATAGTTTTTGACAGGATCATAATTGGTAGGCGTAGCGATAATTACATAATCCGCATCCTTATAAGCCGCTTTCCCATCAAGAGTCGCTGCGAGATGGAGTTCGTGGTTTTCCAGATATTCCGTTAATTCTTTATCCACGATAGGTGAAATACGTTTATTGATCATATCTACCTTTTCAGGAATGATATCTACCGCGTTCACTTCATTATGTTGCGCCAAAAGCACGCTTAAACTCAAACCCACATATCCCGTTCCCGCCACCGCTATTTTCATAATCTGCCTTCTTCCTTTTTACTAACCCTGCTTTCTTTATTACCTTTTATCATCAGTTCCCATATCAATTCCACAATGCTCTATAATTCGTCTGCACGTATAAACAAGTCCGTGATCTGCAAAACATCTTAACAAACCTCGTATTTTCCTTGGACCCCAGGTAATTATCCGCCCAACTCGGAAAGATACAGACTCCCTCATACACTGAAAATCATATTGTATTCGGGACAAGTCATTTTTCAACCGGTTACATTCGCTATTCATTTTATCATCATTTTGGCTGTTGTGTTCCAAAAGCTCCGTCCCAACATATAGCCTTTCCTTTATAGATAATCCATTAGGCAATCGTATATTTTTATAAGATTCCATTACTTTTTCCAACTGAATGTCATTTTGCCCTTGAAGCCCATTAACCTGATATAGCGTAACTTCCTGTGTGGCAGGAATATATTTTAAATAATTAGAATCCGTTACTAAAATAACAGGCGTATTTGCTGCAACCTGCATAATTTTTAACCAAATATCATCTGCCTTCAGACACATATTCATTATGGCTTCCATATTGAATACCTCTAAACTCATGCAATACGGTGGGTATAACGTACCTGCTCCGCTTGTCGCAAAAAGCCGCATAGATGGAGTATCTACAAATGTCCGAATCTCTTTTATCCAATCTTTATAAGGTAAGATATTTCCATCTTCATCAAATTTTATTAAATGTGTTCTCATTGCTGAAACGGCATATGGGTGCTTCTTATAAGAATCCATCAACATTTCTACCATGTCTTTTTTATAGAGTAAATCGTCATCAACAGTTATAATAATATCATTCGGATATTCCTGCATAGAATAAAAATATTTCTTGTGTGATTTCAAATCATTTTTACACCATTTAATTTCTACCCCTTTTCCTACACAATCAATCAATTCTTTAGGTAAATCATCTTCTTTATGTAAAAACTGTCCTTCTGATAAGTATAAAATCACTTTATCCGCTTTTTGCGTTTGGTCTAAAATACTTTGCAAGGCAAGATGAACTGTTTTTATACGTCCCGGATAAGAAGTCATAGACACTATTACCCTTGGCTGATGTATTTCATCCCCCCCTTCAAAAATCCGAAAGAAATCTTTAATTTCCCCTAAATAATAATGCATCGCTACTCTCTCTTCAGGTAACAAAGTGGTAACTTCATTTTTTTCTTCTTCACTTAAATGTCCATACTGTGCTTTCATATCACCTTGAAGCCACTGCAGATAGCTTCCCATTAATTGTAGAACATTTATATCAAATACCTGCGACTTCATGAAACTTGATATCTCTATCAGGCAAACAAGCTTCCCATACACATGCTTAAAACTGTACGCGCTGGTAATTGCGCCTTCTCTTCGACGATAATGATAGAATGCTTTACGTCTATGACTTACACGTTGTGCCTTTAAAACAGAAATATAACTGAATAAAACATCTTCATACATAATGCCTTCGCGAAATGCTAAATGTTTGTTTTCATAAAACGCTTTGGATATAAACTGCAACCAAACCATCGGTCTAAATACACCATCTCGTCTCATTGCAACATATAAATCTGCGCCTGTATAAATATCTGAATATTCTTTCTCCCGATAACAACAATCTTCTCCGAGATATTTTGTTTTTAAACTTTGGGACTCAGAAAAACTTCTTCCATCAAAATATAAAATATCAAGAGCATCTTTCTTTGCCTCTTCATATAGATATTCCAATGCTGTTTTATCAATATAATCATCACTATCAATGAAATAAATGTATTCCCCAGTAGCAAATAATACACCTGTATTTCTTGCCCCGGAAAGGCCTTTATTCCGCTGACTTACAATTATTATCCTTTTATCTTCTGCCGCGAACTCTTCCAGTATACGCAAACTATCATCTGTTGAACCATCATTAATACATATAATCTCTATATCTCTCAAAGTCTGACCGCAAATACTGTCCAAACATTCCTGTAAATAATCTTCCACATTATAGACGGGAATAATAATGGAAACCTTAACGGAACCGACACTTTTATTCATTTTTTCACCTATTTTTATAGAATCAGCTTCCAATCCGAACCCATTAAAATATTCGTGCAAAAATGAAAGATCCACAACTTTCGGTTTAATTAAATCCTTATCAATCGCTTGATAAAGCCGTGCCATTAAAATTAATGTCTGCGATTCTTTATATATCGGTGACTTCCTAATTGTATAGCCAAAAATCCGATTTATTCTATTGGCAACCCTAAAATGTAATTGCTCCAACTTATATTTACTGCTCAAGGATAAATCATCTATAATCCCAGAAAACATATCTATCATTTTCCGAGATGTCCAATTAATCTGTGTATCACCTGCTCTATAAGCATAAACATCTTGTACTACTGCGTAAAACTCCTCAGCCATTACCATTGCCCTGATAAAAAAAGGTGGATCCTGGTGTCGCAAATATAGAGGAAATGAAATATTCTGTTCTATCAGAAAATCCCTTTTATAAATAAATCTTTGGTAATAGTAGTCCTGCTGA
>ULJK01029027.1_pt1 | contig 13209 bp, 11 predicted proteins | sample 1950861 | NCBI WGS metagenome assembly ULJK01 (sample SAMEA4835470, study PRJEB28245) | human gut metagenome | biome: gut microbiome; material: fecal sample | place: Denmark | collected 2008
TCATTATAACATAATTCTTCCAGTTTGCAACGTCCTATAAACCCTTATTTTTAGGGATTTTATAAAATGTTCAGTCCTTGTAAATCCTCTAGTTTCTTGCTCATTTAGTAACAAATTAGTAACAAGGAATTAGATAGCAATCAGATCATTCCAAGTCGCAGTTCCACAGATACCATCAGCTTCTAATCCTCTTGATTTCTGATACTGTTTCAGGGCATAAATGGTATTGTCTCCTGCGGACCGATCAAGGTCAAGTTCTTTCTTATCCTTTCCTTTGAATCCTCTTGCCCTCAGAATCTCCTGCAACAGAAGTACAGAAGTATTTTTATCTCCTGCTTTTACAGTTTTTGGTTCAAACATATATTTACCCCCTGTAGGTGTTGTCGGTTTAACTGCTGGTTTGTCGGTATCAGTAGTTAATGCAGTAAAGTCAATGCCATTACCCGTAAATCTCAAACGGTGAGTCCATCCGTGACTATACAGATACCACGGCTGAGTTCTGATCTCATTACCACTGTTGTCTTTTGTGTCGGTTGTCCCCTCAGATGATCTGGCATGTACAATGTTGTCCTTATCAATAGCCACAGCAACATGATAAGTCGTATTCAGTTCAAGATCACCTTTCTGCATCTGACTGTGTGCAGTCTGGTTTCTTGCTACAATCTCGAAACCGCAGTTACACATATTCAGCATATTACCCGTATAACTACAATGTTCTTTCAGATATCTTGCCTGCGTGGTCAGTCCATTTTTCAGGAATGCATAGTAATATGCTGTACACGCTAGACTTGAGCAGTCAAATGATTTAGGATCATCAATCTCATACAGACTTCTGATTCTCTGACTGTAACCATGATTATTGTCATTTGCAATATTTACCGCAAATTCAACTGCATCATGTATTATCGCATGAATAATCTGTAATTTTGTTTTCTTCACTGTATCTTCCCCCTTATTCTCATTTTTTGTTGCAGTATAGTCTTTGTAAAAGACATTTCTGTCTACTTTCCCTGAGATTCCCGGAATGGTTGCTTTACTGGAATACTGCCAGCCAATACCAGCAGCAGGTTTTAATCTGATCTGCATTGTTCCATCATCCTGTGATGGATAAGCAGCTAACCAGCAATCATACTTTTTAGCACCATCTGGAAGCTGGTACTGGTACCAATAATATCCACAATAAATACCAAATTTATATCCAGCTTTAATGATAATTTCTCTGAATGCGTCAATCATCTGCATCATAAGAGATTTTGACAGCTTCTCCTGACACTCATCTTCAATATCCAGAAACACAGGATAATCCAATTTTCGTCCATTCAGAGCTTCAATTACTTTTCTTGCTTCATACTGAATTTCTGAAACATTGGCCGCATAACTATACTTGTAAACACCGACAGGAATGTTATTGGCGGTACAGCCTTTATAATTTACTTCAAACGTACTATCAATAACATTACCCTTTTCTGTGATCCGCAGGATGGCGAAACCCATACCGTAGTTTGCTACGGTGGGCCAGTCAATAACTCCATTCCATCTGGAAACATCAATACCCTTAATCTCCACAGTCCTACCCCCTATTTCTTCGGTTCTGTGTATTCAAGGGCCTGTGTACTATCGGTGATTCCAGCAGTAGTAGGGTCCGTGACTACTCCAAGAATTACCAGTATACTGAACACTGCATTGACCACTTCTAACAATTTATTTCCCAGATCACCCAGATCAATCTGGATGCCAAACACAGATGCAATCACCTGAATTAACAGGAGTACCGCCGGGATAAATGCAACCCAGAACGCTTTATTCTTAATTCTCACAAGCCAGTTAATTTTTTTCATGACTATTCCCTTCTTTCTTCTTTAAGTGCAATTCTTCAATCTCATGTTTCATTTTTGTAATCATACCATTACCGCCAAGAGCATGATATGCATCATACATCTCACAAAAATTTTGATAAGCGTAGGATGGAATATCACCATCCGTCATATAACGGTCATGGTATTCAATTAATTGTACTTTCAGTAACAGCATGGTCCCTTTACTGTTCGCATCCCTATCTTTTTTCTGATTCTTTAAAAGCCACACAATGTAGCCCATAAGAGCAGTTAAAATAATAGGAAGTGCAACAGAATAGGTTTCCAGTAGAATCTCTTTCATTACTTCCTTTCTGTACACAAAACAACCGCCTGTGACATTATATAAACGTCATATAGCGGTTGTTTATGTATCTGTGATAATTTCCTTGTCTGCGGATTACTCTGCTAATTCTGGACAATCCAGATCAGTCAGAACTTCTTTCACTTTGTCTTTGATACGCTCAGGGACATCAGCAAAAGTTTTCTTTCCCTTGATAATCAAGGTTGCATAGATAATTGCCATATTCTGCACATCCTTTCTGAATAAAATATTTATGATAAACTGAAACAACATCAGTTATCACCCTGTAAAATAGCCTTAACAGCTTCTTTCAGTTTGTCCGGAACATCGTCCAGTGTCTTAACACCTTTGATGATCAGTGATGCATAAATCTTTGCCATACTTCACACCTTCTTTCTTATCCTAACATCTCATAGATTTCACACATGGCAACCTGCGCTTGCGTGATCTCATTTTCAAGATCAGTATTTTTCTCTGCCTGAATCTTAATATACTCATCTTTGTCATACTCAATCAGATCAAATTCATACCCGGTAAATCCCGGCTGTCCATCAGTTTCCGGTTCATTCACTTCTTTGACATTGGAACTAACAAATGCTTTTGTTTCAGTCAGTTCCAGTTCTTCCGGTTTGACAGTACTTCTCTGTTTTCCATAGTTAATCATGCAGCTCTCAATCCTTTCTTTGTGTTCGGTTTTATGTTGCGTATATAATAATCATCCGCATAAGGTAACAGCGGGACAATATACTTTCTGTATAACCGGAAAGTATCAGCATATTTCAACCATCCCTTATAGGAATTGATTGAACACCACTCTGAATAGTTCATCATGTTTCCGGATTCCACTTTGTTCCTGATAGCGGTCATTTTCTTTTTCATTTCCAAACAGGTGCTTTTCCTTAGCAAAGTATATTTATAAAATGTTCTATATCCTAAGAAGTCAACACCTCTTACATACGATGGGAACACCTGCCAGTTTCCTTTTATGTTCAGTTTAAGTTCATTGCTGAAATAAACATCAATCTCTTTCTTTAATGTAAATAATTCTTCTTTTGTCTTTCCAAAAATAACTATATCGTCCATATAACGGAAATAATATTTAACGTACTTCCGTTCTTTTATCCAGTGGTCAAAACTTGAAAAATAATAATTCCCTGAATACTGTGATAAGTAATTTCCTATTGGTATACCGGTTTCAGGATCAATATCTTCCTCAAGTAAATAAATCGCCGTTAAGTCCTCAATATCTGCGGTCTGTATACTGTCAATGATTTCATTCAATAACCACAAAAGTTCATTGTCATTGAACATTCTGGAATACTTTTCTTTCAAAATATTGTGGTTGATTGACTGATAATAATGTCTTGCGTCCAGCTTCAGACAGTACTTACATTCTTCTGGATCATTCCACATTGCAGCCTGTAATTTAGTCAGACCTTTATGTATACCTCTTTCAGGTATTGCTGAATAAGTATCAGTGGTCAAGTTACTGACGATGCAAGGTTCAATCACCTGCAAGATAGCCCACTGACAAATTCTGTCAGGAAAGTAAGGCAACTTATAAATCTTTCTCTTCTTTCTACCATCATCCTTATAAAACACTTCATACTCAGATGTTCTATAAGTATGATTGATGAGCATTTCCCGGATCTGCTTCAGATACTTATCTGGATCTTTATCTATTTCCTGAACTTCTTTATACCACCCTTTTCCTTTCTTTGCGTTCTTATGTGCTTTTCTCAGATTTTCAATATCACAAATTTTCTCAAATAGATGGTCATAACGTTTCATTTTTGGTATATTGCAGTTCCGAATTTCAGTCAGCATATATCAGATGTATGCCCGGTAAATACGGTTGACATTTCCTCTTTTGTAATTAAGTAAGGCGGTATTATCATTTCTGACTTGTCTGCATCGCCTATTTTTCTGTTTTGCCGAGTGGCAAGGTTGAAAGAACCACACAGTATTATAGAAATAGCCGGATGTTTCCACCCGGCTATATTTTGCAATTATTAAGTGACCCCTGATATTCCGATTACGATTACCAACACTGTTATTCAGATTCCAATAGAAAGTACCTGCATTAGACCAATTATTCCAATTACTGCCTAGTTGAGTGATTGTTTTTTATAGTTTTCATTACAGGTAAATAACGAAAATATCAGAAGTTCTTTCAACCTACTGAATCAAGTTTATAAGTTACGAATTAAGCTGCCATTTTCTGCTTCCATACTTCAACAGCCGCAGTATAAGCATCTGAATCACGATCTGGGATATATACCAAGCGACCCCCGATAGTCCGACCACGACCACCAACACCGTTACCCAGACTCCAACAGAAAGCACCCGCAATAGACCAAACATCCCAACGACCGCCCAGCCGAGCGATACGGTAACCATTCAGATTCTGTGTGAGATATGTATAATCCCCAACAGGTAATGAACTATTACCCAGCGTTTCCGATGCAATAAAAAGCCAATCGAATTTAGTAGAGTACCCCATTGCTGAGATATACCCCTCTTTAGGTGCTACAGTGAATCCGGCCGGTTCATAATTTCCGCTGTTTTTATTTTCAGCAAACTCAAAGTCAGAACAAATGTAAGGCTGTCCACCATCCATTTTTCCGTTACCCCAAATACTGATACCATATGCAAATTTCCAGATATTGCCCCAGAAGTTTTCTTTGCCTCGCCAACAAATTGATGTTTTACCATTCACGGTATATTCTGTTGCCTTACCACCTTCGTATGTGGTTGTTTTTTCTGCTCTACCAGTTCCATTACCAAGTGAAGCAGTTGAACCTGTAACGGCTGCGTATGAACTTGCAGTATCATCTCCTGTAGTATATGGTAATGCTATGACACCCTGACCAATTGGTGTCTGTAATTCCATAACACCCATTTCAATGATCATCAGTAGCTGTTCGGCAGATATCTGTTTAATCAGATCACCATGCCAGTTTGTTCCTCTGTTCTGTGCCATTTTTTCAATTTCAGTTCTTGTAAGATTCTGTGAAGAACCCGATGCAGGTCTTGCGCCGGCAATAGATGAAAATTTATCCTCAGCGGAAGACATAACCTGTTCATCCTGTAAAAGATAAGCCGCTGCACTTGTGTCATAGATGCTTCCTTCATATGCAGATGTCAGATAATAATCAATCTCTTTTCCTGACGCATCATAAAATGCCGGATGTAATCTGAAACCTGGTCTTGGTTTTTCTGATACATAGTAATTTGCTTTTCTCAAATGGTAACCAATACCTGTATCAATTGGATCATATACGACCGGGCATACCAGATAATAGAACTTAGGCTGATATACCATAACCTGTCCATTTGAACCATCTTCCGCATAACTTTCATCACCAAACCAAGCACTGATAGTTCCATCATCAGCAACATTACATTTACGTCTGCCACCATACATGGAAAATCTGTCAAAGTCAGTGCCGGGTGTCAGGTTAGTGGCACCTGCCAGTCTCTTAAAAGTTTTATTCCTGTAATCTACCTGTAAACCAAGAATATCATCATCTGACAGTCCAAGATATGCTCTCAGGTCAGCAACCCCTGCCAGAATTTCCTGTGAATTAAAGTTTTCACCTCTCAACTCTTCAAGGTTTGATGCGGCTGAACTATTTTCACTCTGTAATGCCTGCAATGCATTGTTTCCAGTAGTCGTGGCAGTATCTAATGCAGTCTTTGCTATATCAGCATTTTTGATACTGGTATCAAGATCTGATTTTTTGCCGGTACTTGTTTCAATACTCCTATCCAGATTATTTTTGGATGTGGCAGAATTGGTAATACTACCGTCCAGAGCTGTTTTTGCTTTTTCTGAATTTGATATGGACTGTTCTAATGCAGTCTTTGCTGTACTTGCTGCTTTATTCAGTTCTGTAATCTTATCAGATGTATGTTTATTAATCTGGTCTTCTGCTACGCTTTCTTTTTCTGTAATGTAGGACGCAATCTGACTTTTTGCTTCCTGAATAGATGCAGTCTGCTGATCTGTCACAGCTTTGACTGCGGCATCTTTCGTTTTATTTATTGCTGTGTCTGCTTCGCTTTTCTTTTCTTCGACATGACTATCAAAAGCTGTCACGGTATTGTTGATGTTCTGTTCAGACTTAGCAGCGGCCTGTTTTGATGCTTCTGCGTTACTTGCAGACTGTTTTGCTTTTTCAGCGGCTTCGACAGCTGTTTTCATATTGGAAGCCGCAGTCTCCTGTTTTTGTGTTACATCTGACTGCATTACTTCTACTGATTTCTTTGCAGTTTCTACCGCTGTCCTGTCTGCTGCAACCTGTGTTGCAGAATCTGCAAAATTAGCCAGCACCTGACCAAATTCTTTACGAGTTCCTGTGTAACCCTGTGCCACTGCATCAGCATAGGCAGTCACACACCCTAAATCTGTTTCTATCATGACATCATAACCCCCAATCTCCCTTTATCATTTATCTTAAAATCCAAACTCTGTACAATATTTTCTGTACGGGATAAATATAGATGTCCATCTTCCCGTATTTCCATACGACAGAAGCCATTTTGTGTAGCAACCTGTTTTGCCTGATCTGCATAATACTTTGCATTGTCTTTATCACGTTCTGGATAAAGTTTATGTCCATGCGCCCAGGATTCCGACTCAGTTGCCCTGGCATCTGCCATCTGTGCAGCTTCTTTCGTCTGCCTTGTATATTCCCCAACAGCGGTCAATGTGTGGTGGAATAAATCAATGTCTTCGGGAATTTCAAATCCTTCAGGCTCTGGCCGTTTATTTACAAACATCATCACGGTATTTACAGTCTTTCCTGTTTCAGGTGTTGATAGATAAATATAAACAGTGATAGCTTGTCTCTGTTTAAGTGACTCGTTTGGAATATCAACATAAAACTTATTATTCTCAGTATAACCTGTTACAACTTTTGCTTCTTCCAATCCCTTCCAGAATAAATGAACCTCAAACACATCTGGGAGATTAAGTCCATTAATTTGTAATCTTTGACCATAATCATATTGCCAAAGTCCGTCTACTGTAATTTCTTCACCATAATTGGTGAAATTCGCAATCAGCATTATTTAACCACCCCTTTCAACATTCCCTCTAATTTGTTCAGTCTTTCGTTCAATGCGTTCACTGTATCTTCCAATGTATTAATTCTTTCATTCTGATCCTGAATAACTTTCATCATTGCCGGAATCATTACACGGAAATTCCAGTCTTCTGGTTCTCCTGCTTCGTTCAACTGTGTTGCTTCCGGGAAAATATTGTAAATATCTTCGGCATAGAATCCAGGTATCCTTTTATCGTTAAGCCAATCAGTAGGATTTAAATAGCCTTTTTTATATTTGAACCATACAACAGGTATACTTAGAATCTTTTCTGCTTCCTCAATAGTCATGTTTGACACATGATCTTTATAACGTTTTGAAGAACTTGACAGGTATGCAACAGTTGCGCCATCCGTATCAAAAACCATATGTCCACCGGATGATACATGCGACAAGTTATATATCATAAGTCTATCTGTTCCGTCTGAAAAATTTTTAGGATTTCCACAAATTATTTTCATTCCGCTTCGCACTTCCAGGGCATTGGAATTTGCTACTAAAGAAACATTTCCTATCTTAATTTTTCCATTATATGATCCACTTGAATACAATTTGATTGCACCGCCAGCCGATTGCAGATATGTGCTATTAATAGTCCATCCACCAAGCTTCGCTCCAATAGCATATAAATCAGTAATGCTCAGCTTGCTCGCCGTAATGCTGTCAGATTTTATATATGATCCATTTATATATACTTTTCCATTCTGCAAATAAATTCCCTGTGTCTGTCCATTATTTGTCAGAATGTTAAATATCTGTTCCTGCGTCAGGTCACCTGCATCTTTACCATCTTCTCCATTAGAACCACGTACGCCAATGATATGTGGTGTTGTACTGCTGGAAGTACCGTTTGTGTAGTAAGTTGTCTGATATGACCACAGATACGGCTTGCTTGTTGTTGGGCTTTGCACGGAAGTCGTCCATCCACTTGTATATGTATATACATAATTGGATTCGGAAGTTGCGAGATAATAAGTTGTGACAGAGGAAATGCCATTTCCTGTAGCACCGGTTGCCCCTGTAGCGCCCGTAGCACCAGTCGCACCTGTGGCACCAGTCTGTCCCTGTATTCCTTGGATTCCCTGTTTCTGCTTTGCAATGGCAAATATCTTTTCGGCTGTCAGGCTTCCTCTTGTCACAGTAACTTTTACGGTACCTGTATCTGCCCTTAACCCAGTAACTGTATACGTCTCCCCGGAAGAACTACCATACACGCCACTTGATGCGCTCCATTGAATAATAGATGTTTTTGTAACATCTTCTGAGCCATAGAGAACCTTTACAGTAGTGCTGCATGATGGAAAAGAAGTATAATCCCCATCTTCATCTGTTGGGATTCCCTGATACTCATTCGATAAGATCACATTCAAAGTCCTGAATTTACCCGATTCTGCCGCTACAACATCACTGATATTTTTTCCTTCCAGAGAAAATTCAGTTGCTTTAATGTAGACATTTCCATCATCATCAATTTTCAATGTAACCTGTCCATCTTTGTCTGTGACATTCAGTCCTTTACCATTGATGAGTTTTCCTGCTAAAACACCGGATAAGATGTAACTCGCATTTATATACAGTTCGCCATCCTGAATATAAATACCTTTATTCTTCCCATTGTTGGTCAGTTTATTAAAAATTTCCGGTTGCCCTAAACTGGTATCATACTCATTAATCGCATTATCCACATCATCAGAATCCACATAAGACGGACTGATCCAATCAGCAGATGAAAATACACCAGATTGTCTGGGGGTTTTGCAGATTTTTATTTCACCTTTTCCATCAGTGGTAGAGGTAACCCACATATCACCCTCATCATATGGTGGTTTAGGTGTAACCAAAAACACTCGTCTTTTTCCATCTGCGGTATCTTGTGCCGTTGATGCAGCATCAAGCGCAGCTTTTATATCAGGATCATCAAAGTTTTCCCAACTATAAACGCCATCAATCTTGACGAAACGGAACATTTTCTTAGTATTGGTGTTATAGAAAATATCATCAATGTGTTTCTCCTTCGCATCCGCATCAGTCCAGTCTGACGCTGGCTTATTGGTAAGCGTAGGGTCATAGGAATCAAAATACTGTGTGTTTATATCCTTTATCTTATCCCCAATAACTGCGTCAACGTAATTCTTTGTTGATTCTTTCGCTATCTCTTCAAGAGTTTTCCCCCTCAATTGAAAAGAATTTGCTACAATATCCACACGCCCGGTTGCAGTGTCAGCTTTAAACATGATATTTCCATCAGAATCAAGGACGGTAAAAGCCCCGGTATTGATCCAATCCGCATTAATTCCAATACTGTTCAAAATCTTTGTTATCATGGTACCATCCACAAGTAAACCTGCGTTCCATGTTCTTCCACCGTCTGTACTTACCGCCCAACCTTTTCCATTAAGTTCAAACACAACCTGGGATTCTTCCAGTGTCTGATGGTCACACATATAATATACTTTGCTTCCATCATCCAGTGTTTTAATAACTGGATAAAGGCCCACTTGCTCTTTCATTGCCTTTTCCAGTTCTTCCATTGCTTTTTCCCATTCAGTTTTATTTTTGTTTAAATGTTTTTTCAGATTCTGATAAATTTTTGATGCTTCTGAAAATCTTTCGGCACTGTTACGCAGTGCTGATTCTGCGTCATTTGACATTTGATTATCTGCATCAATAGAAAATACAACATTGGTGAAAAAAGTCTTATATGACTTTAATTTACGGTCATATACTATTGCCCCGTCACCGGCTTCAATTGTAGGGTCCTGTAATGCACTGACATCCATTGGTCTGAATCTCAAACCAACTACACGTCCGCCAATCATTGAAACAATCTCTGCGGCATTGTCCTTATTGATTAACTTATTCCCATCAATAACAGAAGCATATCCATCTGATCCAGACTGAAATGTTACCTGATTAGAGTTCTCATCTTCAGTCACAACCCTTACACATGTGATTACAACATCATCCATGTCTACATTTACATCCGTGACAACATTTGTCTGTAACGTATGTATATTTGTACCTGCCGACAAGTCAGACATATTATACCAACCAGCTGATAACTGACCACTTTTATTACATTTCCAAAAATGACCAGAAATCTGACCAACCCACGCCAAAACATCACGGAATGTCATAGTGTTATCATCTGGTTTTTTCTGAATCACATAATTGTAATACTCAAACTGTAGAGAATCTGTTGCTAAAGTCACACCGCAGCACCTACATGCATCCTGTACAATCTGTAATAGCGTTGCAGGATATGTAAGATTACTCTTGCTGTAATTAACATCAAATTTATGCATGTTGTCCAAGCATTCCAGTGTAATGATATCGCCATCATAGCTTGTATCATTTACTGTAAACACGCCCTTAGAAACAGCTTCAGTCTTACCAGATAAACTCAATGACACTTTTATATTTGAAATTTCAGCACCTGTAAAATCGTACTCAGTAAAATCATCATACATGTTGTTCAGTCTTAATGTGAACTTCTGAACTATTGCTGAACCTATATCAAAACCGCCCGTACTAGATGTAGAATCATTAATTACAAAACCATTATCCCACAATTGGCTGTCGTCAATGGGGATTGACTTACCAGATGCTAATGTAATTGTACAGGATCCTGAAAAATTTCTGTTATCATTTTCTAATGCTGCTTTGAATGCGGCTGATACATTAATCATTTTTATTACCTCTCAATCACATCAAAATCAAGTGTGGAATAACGTTCATGACCTTTAGCCCACCATTTTACATTTGCTTCCATATCACCTGTATAAAACTCTTTTGTTACATCAGTACCAGCTAAAGGATCCCAGTAAGTTACCATTATATATTCTGGATCAAATGCAACAAGAATCTGATGTATCTGCTCTTTTGTCAGATTTACCCAACCAAGGCTCAGAGTGCGCTTTTTTGCAAGCCTGTTCTTATGCATCTTAACATCCTGTGTTCTTCCTGCATTCTTCGCAGATACATCTGATTTTTTCCATTTAAACTTGGAAACTTCCTTGGGTAGTGCCACACCACCCACTTTAATTACAATGTTGTCCATGTGACACCCCCTGTCAAATTGTCTCAGTTACCGCAAAACGGTAATCATATTTCTTCTTGCCTTTACGAACTACCTTGTACAGTGTTTCGCTGTCAGCCTTCAGTGTAAATTCAAGAGTAACTTCTTTTTCAGTATCATCCCTGTCAAGGATTCCACTGGCATTGAATGCATCAAGTACAGCTTCAAATACACCATTCTTGATACCGTCAACAATCTGGTTATTGTTGGCTACTGCGTTTCGGTTTCCCATCTTACCGACCATCTCAGGTCCTGCTTCGTTTGCAATGAACAGCTGTCCCATTTCCGGGAAGCCACCCTTTGCGTACCATTGCAAATTAAAACGTGGTAATGAAAATGAGAAATTACCAATACGGATGCTTCCACCTGTCCAGTCCCAACCAATGTGTGGCATAGGAATATGAACACTTGAAAATCCGTTTGCAAAGTTCTGAATGATACTTGATCCTACATCAAACAGGTTTGGAATAGCATTCCTGATTGTCTCAGGAAGTGTACCAAGAACACTGGTGAATGTAGAAACTTTTTCATTAAATCCATCTTTCAGACCGGAAACAATGTCAGAACCTTTCTGTAAGACCTTGTTCTTGATATTTCCAATTGCTTTCAGTACTTTACCTGGAATCTCTTTAATATAATTCAGGAACTTGCTGATATTATCTTTTACACCTTTTAGAAGACCATCAATGATATATCTACCCTGTTCAGCCATGACGGTTGACGGTGAATGAATACCAAATGCGGCTGTAAAACCTTTCATGAATGGTGTAAAAATATGATCTTTTATCCACTCCGCAATGCCAACAACAGCATCCTTGATACCTTTAAAGATTCCTTTGACAACATTTCCACCACATTCTTCAATCTTCTTCTGGAAGTATTTCTGAGCACCAGAAACTGCATCAGAAAGAAGACCACCAAAAAATGCAGATAGGCCACCAAATGCGGCACCAATAAGCTCAAAGAAACCATCAGCTATACCGTTCCAGTCAATAGCAGCTAAACCATCACGGACTTTTTCACCAATTGTCCACCAGTCAATACCTTCAATAGCAGCTATACCAAAATCAAAAACACCCTTAATTCCATCTGATATAGTTTGTCCTAAATTGACAAAATCAATGGTATTTACTGCGTTATTGACAAAATCTGCAAGTGCTGTACCAGCACCCACCCAATCAAAGTTATTGATGGCAGTATGGAAGAAATCCAGAATGGTATTGATACCATTACCGAACGACTGACCAACTAACGCCCAGTCAGTTGTTTGAATGAAGCTGTTAAGTGTATCAGTAATCCCTGTTGCAATATTGCGTACAGTTTCCTGTATCAGGTTCCAGTCAAGACCACCCAGCGCACCATTGATACCGTTACCAATTGCTTTTCCAAGGCTATCCCAATGGAAATTTTCGGCAAACGTATTTGCCATACCGAAGGCGGTATTGATACCTTGTGCAAGGGTATTACCAACTAGTTTCCAGTCAACTGTTTCAAGAAAACCATTCAGGAAAGTGGCAACACTCTTTGCAATCTTGTTGCAGGTGTTCTTGATCTTGTCCCATGGGATGCTGTTCAGTGCGGCATTCAGTTTGTTACCGACCATAGCACCGATTTCTGTAAAATCAGCATTCTTCCATGCCTGTTTAATCATGTCGGCAATCCCTTTAATCTTTGAAGGAATGCTTTCAGTCTCAAACATATCTGAAGGTGACAGACCACCTGTATCAGCTATTCCACTGTTACTGTCAGAACTGCTGTTATCATCCATCTTATTGATCTGGTCAAAACTCAGAATGGTACGTTTCAATTCCTCATTTGCTTTTTTGGCATTTTTAGCTGAATTGGCATTACTGTTCAGGCTCTTG
>ULJK01027230.1_pt1 | contig 12966 bp, 7 predicted proteins | sample 1950861 | NCBI WGS metagenome assembly ULJK01 (sample SAMEA4835470, study PRJEB28245) | human gut metagenome | biome: gut microbiome; material: fecal sample | place: Denmark | collected 2008
CCGTTCGTTTGGATAAAAACCGGTTAGCGCAGATTCTCACTAACTTTGTAACTAATGCTATCAAATATACCTCCAAAGGAATGATTGAAATGGGGTATGAAAAGATAGACGGAAATATTCGTCTTTACGTTCGCGATACAGGTATTGGTATACCGGAAGATAAAAAAGACAAGGTGTTCCATCGTTTTGAGAAACTGGATGAATTTGCACAGGGAACCGGATTGGGACTGTCTATTTGTAAAGCCATCGTTGAGGCTTGCAGGGGAGAGATAGGCTTTGAGTCGGAATTTGATAAAGGGTCTTTGTTTTGGGCGGTTTTGCCATGCCAGTTTAAGTCAGTTGGCAGCGAATCGACTTCTTCACGTCGGAATAATGAGAAGGATGCAGATAAAGAAAATGTTCTTGACTCCGAAGAAACAAAGAAAGTACCTAAAAGAGTACTGGTCGTTGAAGATATACAAAGTAACTTCTTTTTGGTATCTTCTATCTTGAAAAACAAATGCCAGTTGTTACACGCACCGAATGGACTGGAGGCAGTTGAGATTGTCCGTACCCAATCGGTGGATTTGGTACTGATGGATATGAAGATGCCTGTAATGGACGGGCGTACTGCAACCTCGGAGATCCGGAAGTTCAATGCTGAAATTCCGATTATCGCCCTGACTGCTCATGCCTTTGATGCCGATCGGGTAGCTGCGTTGAAAGCTGGTTGTGATGATTATCTGGTGAAGCCGATCAATGGTGCGAAGTTGATGCAGACGCTGAAAGAGTATGGTTGTTGAAAGGATGGGATTAAAAATATGCTGATCTGAAAAAGGGTATATTCTATTCTTTCAGTTTTTAATATATCAGTCACTTGTTTGTGGTGAAGGAAAAAACGCTCTGCATTTTGGATGAAAGAATGTAGGATTGTTTGTTATCCTGGATAATTCCTGTCTAAAAATAAATAATTCCTCTGTATTGCTATCTATATGCTTACTGTTTGCCCGTATGTAGTTTGTTTTATCATTCTTTTTTGGTGCGTATATGATGATGAACTAGCCTATAAACAGGCTTTTCCGAGGGCTTTTATAACTTGGTCGGTGAGTATGGAAGGCTTTCTCGGTGAGGAAGGATGTGTTCCTCACCGAGGAATGGCTTATTGCTCACCGAGGAAAATCATTTATTTCTTTAAAGAAAACGCATATCATCTGAAAATATATGCTGTATTGTGGTAGTAATATGCATATATATGTGATAATATGGATGCTTTTAATTCCGGATTACCATCTTCAATAGTTTTGTTTTCTTTCTTAATCTGAAAAATAGAACATTTCTCTTGTTTGTTTGGAGGAACTGAAAGGGAGACGGCTTACTATAAAAGGCTATAAATCCGTAAAGTTTGGGATTGTTTTTTATGTTTATGGATTTAAATAGTTATCTTTGTACAAGAAAGGAGGTATATAATGACTGCTACAAAGAAAATAAAAACTCGGGAAGAACTTAGAGTTGAGGTAGTGAAGAAAATTACAGCTAATAAAAGGAATGCCCAATCTTTTCTAAAAAAAGCTGGAATAGTCTCTAAATCAGGTGAACTTACCAAAATTTATAGATGAAAGAAACATTATACTCACGTCGTTCTAATCTTGTTGTTGGCTTTCATGGTTGTGATCAATCAATTAAAGAACAAGTGTTTGAACATCTGGCGAGATTGGCAGCAGTTGCCGATCTTTCGGAAGAAAATCGTATCGCTTATGATAAGGCATTAGATCGATATAGAGTCAATCAAATCGTAGAGGAGGATGAACGGCGCAAAAACGAAGAGATGCGGAGAAAAGCGGCTGAAGAAGGGATGAAAGAAGGGCTAAAGGAAGGGATAAGAGAAGGAATAAAGGAAGGAATGGAGAAAGGGATGGAGAAAGGAGAGCAAAAGAAGCAAATTGAAATTGCTCGAAAGATGAGGGAGGACGGAATATCCATTGATACAATTATCAAATACACGGGTCTTCAATCTTCTGATATAGAAAACCTATAATATATCTTCGTAGGAAAATTGTTGTAGTTATATTAGGATAAAATATAAAAGAGGCGGGAATATTCAGGAATGAATACTTCCGCTTTCTTTTTTTGATTCGTAAGATGTCCAACAATGTCTATGATGTTTAGATATATCGATGAAATGGACGATTTTAGACAAATTTGGAAGAATCGTAGCTAAAATAGAACATTCTTTGCCTTTAATATAGCCTACATTTGTGATCGTGATTGTCAAAAGGGACAGCACAATTATTAAATAAAGCTAATCTTAATTATTAAATTTATGAGAAACAAATTCCTATTTCTTTGTCTCTTCCTTTTTGGAACGTTGACAGCTTGTAAAGACACAAAATGGGTAGACGTTCCAACTGGTACTCCTCCTGAAGGTGCAATCACAGGAAAACCTGGTGAACCGGAAGAACCGGATGATCCTACTGTAAAATCATTCATTAATTGCTCTTACATTCGGGGGGATTTTTTTGAAATAAACCGTATTTCGGCAGCCAGTATGGGTGCTTGTACAGATTTGATTTATTTGGCAGCGCGTCCTTATGCAAATGGTGAGGTAGCTTTTGAATTGCCGTTGAATGATGCGACGATGACAAACGTATCTCATACAGGCACTTTTCAAGGTCGTAATGGAGTGGTTAAATTTGAAGGAACAAGTTTTATGAATGGCGGTGATGGATTACTTCACTCTGCTGATGGGGCCTTTAATAAATTCACCTTTGGTACCTATATATATATAAGTGAATGGGTGGACGGAGCTTTTCTCTTTAAGAAAATGGATGGAAACTCCACGATCATTGCTTTTCAAATGGGTGCGACAGCTAATAGTTTGAAACTGTCTATTGGAAGTTCGGTTGCAACCGTTACCACTCCTGATCTGGCAACAGGCTGGCACTATATTGGGCTGACTTATGAACAGGGAACGGCGAAACTTTATGTGGATACAAACAATACTGCAATAAGTTTTGTAGGTGCTCTCCCTAATGAAGTACCTAATACACGTACTGATTTTTTGATTGGAGATAAATTTAAAGGTTATTTAGATGAAACTTTTGTAAGCAGTCTGGTAGTAGGTACATCAGGTAGAAATCCTATCACCTTTGACAATTGGAATAATTCCAAAATACTTGCTTACTGGAAATACGATGATGCCACGAAACCTGGCAAGGATTCACATTCCTGGCTGGGGCGTTTGAATAATATACGTACCGCTTTACAGGGACAACAGGGAGATAGAAGATTGCGCTTGGGCATTGCCGGTGGAGAATGGAAAAAGATGATGGCTGATGCCACTGCTCGCACAAGATTTGCTTCCGAGGTGAAGAAGATTATCGAACAATATGATTTTGATGGAGTTGATTTTGATTTTGAATGGCCTACAAATACGAATGAATTTAATAATTATAGTGCAACAGTTATCCAAATGCGTTCTACATTAGGAAAGTATGTTTACTTCACTGCGTCTTTGCATCCGGTTTCTTTTAAAATATCTCCGGAAGCTATTGATGCACTGGATTTTATCTCTTATCAATGTTATGGCCCTGCAGTGATGCGTTTTCCTTATGAGCAATTTGTAAAAGATGGAGAAATGGCTATAACATATGGAATTCCTAAGAATAAACTAGTGATGGGAGTCCCTTTCTATGGTTCTACGGGTAGTCTGATTGCTGCCTATTATGATTTCGTGAATGACGGTCTGGCTACTACGATTGAGGATACATATACATATAAAGGAAATACATATACTTTCAACAGTGTAGAAACGATTCGCAAGAAAGCGAGATATGTGTGTGAAGAAGGCTTTGCAGGTATTATGAGTTGGGATTTGGCAACGGATATTGACGTAACCAATAATAAGTCTTTGTTGAAGGCCATAAAAGAAGAGTTTGAATATTATGCGAATCCGACGGAATAAAAGAGAATCTAAATTAATCAAATACAATATTATGGAAAAAAAGAAGTTCATGCGAGTACAGAAATTTTTGATTCTGTTTCTGATACTCCTGCTATCCTTTCCTTTGAGTGCGTTGGCACAGCAACAAATGATAAAAGGACAAGTGGTAGATGATAAAGGTGAAACCATTATCGGCGCCACAGTGATGGTGAAAGGTTCTAAAGATGGGACGCTGACTGACATTGACGGTAACTTTTCCGTGAAAGGGAAAGTAGGTAACACATTGGTTATTTCTTATGTCGGTTTTACTCCCCTTGAAATAAAGGTGACAAAAGCAGAAGGCAACCGATTTACGTTAAAAGAGGATACAAAAGTCTTGGATGAAGTGGTAGTAGTAGGTATGGATAAACAGAAACGAAGCACCATTACGGCGGCGGTGGCTACTGTAGGTTCCGATGCTATTGTCAACCGTCCGGTTACTGACCTCACGAGTGCCCTTCAGGGTAATGTAGCCGGTTTAAACTTCTCTTCTGATGCGGTTGCTAATGGGGTAGGCGGTGAGACCGGTGCCGAAATTAAATTCAATATTCGTGGTATCGGTTCTATCAATGGAGGCGAACCTTATGTATTGGTAGACGGAGTGGAGCAAAGTTTGCAGAATGTGAATCCTGCCGACATTGAAACCATCAGTGTTTTGAAAGATGCTTCTGCTGCTGCCGTTTATGGTGCACGTGCCGCCTATGGTGTGGTTATCGTCACTACCAAAAGTGGTAAAAAGGAAAAAACACGTATATCATACAGTGGTACTGTAGGATTCAGTTCTCCTATTAATATGCCCCAAATGATGAATTCTATTGAATTTGCCAATTATCTGAACGAACGAGATGATAACGATGGAGTAAAACACTCGATTCCTGATGCGCTCATCGAAAAGATGCAGGGCTTTATGGAGAATCCTTATTCGGAAAAGTTCCCGGGCATAGGACCTAATGCGGACGGTACCGGTTGGGCAGGTTCTAAAGATGCTGTGTATGCCAATACCGACTGGTATGATTACTACTTTAAAAAAGCTTCCATCCGTCATTCTCATAATCTGAGCGTAACGGGAGGTTCTGATAAATTTAATTATTACGTAGGTTTGGGATATATTTACCAGGAAGGATTACTGGATCAAGTGGACGATAACTTGAGTAAGTACAATGTAAACTCGAAGTTTCAGATCCGAGCCAATAAATGGTTGAAGTTTAATTTCAATAATAACCTTTCGCTGAATATACTGAAGCGTCCGATGGCTAACCAGACCATTTTTTATGGAACTATCGGAAGCAGCTTTCCGAATTCTCCTACCCATCTTCCTGTAAAGTCGGAATATAATGACAATTCCGAATACCGTTATCTGAAACAATCGCATTATGTGCAGAACAGAATTTCTGATGCGATGTCGTTTGCCACTACGATTACTCCGCTGGAAGGTTGGGATATTGTAGGTGAAGTGAAAGTACGCTTCGATGTGGAAAACAATGACTTCAAACGCGGATATCCCACTGCTGAAAAGCCTGACGGAACGTTGGATATAAGTAAGGGAACCAAGCAGGGGTATCAATATCCGGGCATGAACTGGAAAAACTCTAATTGGGGCTCTTATACACGCGGTAATACTTTCAACTACTACCTGTCTCCAAACGTATCGTCATCCTACACACATGCTTGGGGCGACCACTTCTTTAAGGCGATGGCGGGTTTCCAGATGGAACTGCAAGAAAATTCGAATGGTTATACTTATAAAGACGGATTGCTGACTAGTGATATATTCTCTTTTGTGAATGCTAACGGGCAAGTATTGGCAGGTGAAGACCGGACGCATTGGGCTACAATGGGTATGTACGCTAAACTGAATTGGAATTACAAGGAGATTTATTTTCTGGAATTCAGTGGACGTTATGACGGTTCTTCCCGTTTTGCTCCGGGAAATCGCTGGGGATTGTTCCCTTCTTTCTCAGCCGGTTATGACATTTCTCGTACCGACTATTTCAAAGCTTTGAATCTGCCGGTTTCTCAATTGAAAGTACGTGTTTCTTACGGTCGCTTGGGTAATCAGAACGGAGCGGGACTCTACGATTACCTTGGGATTCAGAGTTTGACCTCCGATTCACCCAATGCTTGGCTGTTGCCCGGTGTGCAAGCTACTCCTCAAAAAGGAACTTTAGCCACTACGCCTAAGATGATCAGTTCGTATATTACGTGGGAGAAGGTGGATAATGCCAACTTAGGTATCGACTTGATGTTGTTGGATAACCGACTGTCTATTACTGCCGATATTTATCAGCGTACCACGCGCGACATGATTGGACCTGCTGAAGCTATTCCGAATCTCGGAGGTATTAGTACGGATGACCGTGCGAAGGTCAATAACGCTACTTTACGTAATCGTGGTTGGGAATTGTCTGTAAACTGGCAGGACCAGTTGAAATGTGGTTTTAGCTATGGCATAGGATTCAATGTATTCAATTACAAAGCTGTTGTCACCAAATATAATAATCCGGAGGGGTTGATATACAACAATCATACCGGTTTGGCAACTAATAAAGGATATTATGAAGGAATGGACGTTGGTGAGATTTGGGGATATGAAGCGAATGATCTCTTTTTGTCCAATCGTGAAGTGGATGCATACCTCAGACAAGTAGATCTTAGTTTCTTTAAGTCCGGTGACAAGTGGCAACGAGGCGACTTGAAATACATTGATTCCGACGGTGACGGTAAAGTGGATCCGGGTAAGGGTACATTGGCCGACCATGGTGATTTGAAAATTATCGGTAATGCCACTCCCAAATACAGTTTCGGTATCAATCTAAACGTAGGATATAAGGGATTTGAAATATCCACTTTGCTGCAAGGAGTTGCCAAGAGAGATTTCCCGATGGCCGCCAGTACTTACCTATTCGGTGGTAAAGAATGGTTCAAGGAGCATCTCGATTATTTCAGTCCCGAGAATCCCAATGGATATCTACCTCGACTGACGACCGATGCCCAGACAACGAATGCCAATACGGGATACAATACTACCCGCTATATGCTGAATGCGGCATATATGCGTATGAAGAACTTGACAGTATCCTATACTTTTAAGCCTCAATTGTTGAAGAATATTGGACTAAGTAACCTGAAAGTATACTTTACATGCGATAACCTGTTTACCATCAGTAAACTGCCGAATCAGTTTGATCCGGAAACCCTTAATCAGGTGAACGCGTGGGCAGGTGGAAGTAACGCGGCTGCTCCGGGACTTACCTCGGCTCAAAATCAGAATGGTAACGGAAAGGTGTATCCGATGAACCGTAATTTCGTGTTTGGACTTGATTTTACATTTTAATTAAAGAGGAACGCTATCATGAAAAATAAAATAATTATCCTGACTGTTTTTGCAGGCTTACTGTTGTCGGCGTGTTCCGACTATTTGGACCGTAAACCCTATACGCAGCCTAACAATGAAGATTTCTTGAAAACCAGAGAGAATGTAGAGAGCTATATAAATAATTTGTATACTTCTCTACCGGCTCCGGCTCAATATGGTATTGGTGTCAGAGGAGAAGAGGTGAACAGTGACAATATCCTTTCGGAAAAGTATGATATGCGCCTGAATGGAGAGAATAATCAATTCAGTGGTTCTGACGATTGGAATAAAGGCTATAAAAACTTGCGTATGGTGAATTACTTTTTCCATTATTACGCAGTTTCCGAGGTGGACGAGACGGACGAAGTGCTTTCATTGAGAGGGGAAGCGTATTTCTTCCGTGCTTATTGGCACTTCTATCTGCTCACACGTTTTGGTAATATTCCCATTATGGATGACTTCTGGGATGGCAATGCTACGTTGGGCGGTTTGCAAATTCCGGCGACAAAACGTGCGGATGCAGCCCGTTTTATCCTGAACGATTTGAAAGCGGCTATTGGGTTGATACCGGAGGCTCGTGCTAATTTACATTCCCGCAGTAAATACAGTGGATTGCGTGTCAACAGAGAAACGGCCATGATTCTGGCTATGCGAGTTGCTTTGTACGAAGGTTCGTGGGAGAAGTATCACAAGGGAACTGATTTTGCAACGGAAGATAACTCTGAAGAGTTTTTTAAGGAAGTGATGAACTGGGGAGATCAATATTTGTTCCCGGCCGGACTGACTTTGCATATGACAGCAACCAATCCGAAAGCTACCAATATAGATGACGCTTTTTCGGAGCTATTCAATTCAAACGATCTTTCCAACATTAGCGAAGTGACTTTTTGGAAAAAATATTCAATAGCTGATGGCGTGTTCAATACCGTTACTCAACAGCTTAGCGGTGGAGTAACAGATAATGTGAAGCCTTCGGGACTATCCAAGTCTTTGGTGGATAATTTTCTGAATGTGGATGGTACGCCGGTTGATCCGACCGATGAAAAGTATAAGGACTTTAATGAGGTATTTAAAGATCGTGACGGAAGACTTTTGGCTATGGTGATGCATACCGGTTGTAAGTTCAAATCTAATAGCTTGATGAATGTGAGAGTGTATGACGAGACAGGGACCGAAGCAGAACAAAAGGAAAAGAATAAAGATATTTCATCTCCGCGCTTGAATGGGGATGGTATTTACAAGAACGTGACCGGATTCCATACTCGCCTTGGCATTGATACGACCTATGTAACCGGCAATTGTGAAACGGCTCATGTCATGTTCCGCTATGCCGAAGGATTGCTTTGTTATGCTGAAGCTGCTGCCGAATTAGGGCAGTATAATGATAACGTGGCAGAGAAAACATTAAAGCCATTGCGTCAAAGAGCCGGTGTGGCCTATGTTACTCCGGCGGCTGATCCTCACTTCCCTTTCCAAGGTCTGCCACCGGCAGTGCAGGAGGTACGTCGGGAAAGACGTTCAGAGCTATCTCTGCAAGGTTTTCGTTTGGATGACTTGATGCGTTGGAGGGTAGCCGGTACGTTGAAAGGTGTGGAAGGACGCGGACGTGGAGCTTATCTGGGCAAAGACGGTGTGCTTTATCTGAGCTTTTCGCCTGCATTGCGGAAAGAAGGACTGAATCATGTACTGACAGATAATGAAGGATGGATGGATCCGTTGAAAGAGTACTTGCCTGAAGGCTACAAGTTTAATGAAGATCGTGATTACTTGTTACCCATACCACCGGATGAAATTCAGATGGACCATGAGCTGAATCAGAATCCGGGATGGCCGACTAAGTAAGGGAACTGAATAAAATTCATTTATGATAATTAGATAGATAAAGATATGAAGAACATATTATATAAAATATTTCCGATATGCTTGTTGACCATGGGGTTGACTGGGTGTGAGGAAGAAACGAAATATCGTCCTCTACCGGATATCGTGCCATTAACGATGAGCATCAATGACAACGCATTTGCGATGGGAGAACACTTGAAAGTGAATATCAATGTGGAACCGGATGCTGATGGCAAGGAGGTTGTAGCAAATGAAGATTTTGATATTTACTTTACGGCGAAAGCCGGAGCGGAGGATGCTTCGAATGTATTCGAACAGTTCAATGGAATCGTTACTTTTCCGAAGGGGGAAAAACAGATTCAGGTGGATTTCCCGGTAAAGGCATCCGGACTGACGGGTAGTACTGCTATAAACTTTACGGCTTTTGCCCGTGGTTATAAAATGGAAGGCTCCAGTCAGGTTATCAAGGTTTCCGATTATTATCGGATAATGGCATCATTGGAGAACAATGCGGAGAATGTAGTAATGGAAGGTGGTAAGTTTGTATTAGTTGCAAAGATTGAAAAACCAAGTTCCGTACCTCTTAATATGAAAATTACTCCGAAAGAAGGGGAAGGAGATAGGTATGAAAATTTACCTTCTACATTAACAATTCCTGCAGGAAGAACTTCGGCAAAAAGTGATGCTGTGACTATTAAACAGGATTTTGAAATGACAGGGGATTTGCAACTGGTATTGAATCTGGAGAGTGATTCTCCTGCGAATCCGATGATAAATTCTACTCTGACTATAACTATGACTGATTTGGAATCTATGGGAGATCCTAATCTGTTTGATATAACGAAGGTGTATGAATTCCCGGATAGGCCGTTTATGTCTGATAAAAATAAAACTGCAATTGAAAGTTGGTTTACGGGAGATAAAATAGCTATGAATAAGAATAGCGCTCATCCCACTTTAGCTTTGAAAGATAAAGATTGGGTATTATGCAATGCGATAGAGTTCCATTATATTAATAATAGTTTTAGTGGCGGAAATAATACCCCTAATGCTTTCGGACATCGTATTTCTTGGGCCTTTTCTGATATTAATGATGCACCGTCACAGAAAATACAAGCTGTGAATAATGCAAAATGTACAAATATAACCAATGAAGGTATTTTAAATATGTGGGTGGATAAAAATGTTCAGGGGACTGGTGCCATGACAGCTACCAAAGAGTACGGTGTCGCCGCATTGCAATGTTCTAAATTTGGTGGTATTTTTGCCCCACAACATACTCGGTTCTTTCCTGGTATGAGAATTGAAGTGAAGGCGCGTTTGAGAGGAATACGGACTGGGTTTGTTCCGACAATCGGACTTAAAAATCAGAAAAATTCCCTTCCGAACGCGAAAGATGAGATCGATATTCTCAAGAACAGTCAAGGTTCTGTAATTACTCAGGCTGTAACTGTTGATAATGAGATAGGTTCAAAGAGTGTAGCAATACCTCAAGCGAATGAATGGAATATATATTGGGTGGAACTTGTGGATGAAAATATAATCAATTTAGGTATTAATGGAGCAACCAATCTGACCGTTAATCGTACACAATCTCCTGACAGGTGGCCATTCGACAAGGCTGGGACTCCTGCTACTGCTAATCCTGATCCTGCTACTGCTGCTGGTGGCAGTGCCGGTCTCTACTTCTTTATGAGATTGGCTGAAAGCTCGGAACGGGCTGCTGGTAAAGCGCCTGAAGGTTGGGATAATGTACTGAAAAGTATTGCCAATTGTGAAACGGATGATAATACGCCTCGAATGGAAATTGATTGGATTCGTATCTATACAAATAAGAATTATGTACAGACTGATGCTGAAAAAGTCTGGGCTAATCAGTTATTTTATTAATGCTATCTCTTTCAATTAGCTTTCAATAGTGTGAAATGAATTTTATGCCGGAAGCTATCGTTAGAAGGCGATATGCTTCCGGCTATTTATTAGTCAATTATGCAGAAATGGAGATTATTGGAAATTAAATGGTAATTTGTGGAAGTTAAATAGATGGCTGTCCTCTATCTTTGCTGACACAATCTTATACAAATTAGTATTTATGGAAAAATTGCAACCAAACTTATTCTTTCCTTTAGCAGGAGTAGCAGCTGTAGCTTCCTTTGCTTCCTGTTCAAACAAGCAAAAGCCTGTGGAACAGAAACCTTTGAATATCGTCTACATTATGACAGACGATCACACAGCTCAAATGATGAGCTGTTATGACACACGCTACATGGAAACACCCAATCTCGACCGTATTGCTGCTGATGGTGTACGCTTTACTCAAAGTTTTGTAGCCAATTCATTAAGCGGTCCTAGTCGTGCCTGCATGATAACAGGTAAACATAGTTGTGCTAATAAATTCTATGATAATACCACTTGCGTATTCGACAGTTCGCAACAGACTTTTCCGAAGCTGTTGCAGAAAATCGGTTATCAGACAGCACTGGTAGGTAAATGGCATCTTGAAAGTTTGCCTTCCGATTTTGATTACTGGCAGATTGTCCCCGGACAAGGCGACTACTACAATCCGGATTTCATCACACAGAACAATGACACTATCCAAAAACATGGATATATCACGAACCTTATCACTGACGACGCCATTGACTGGATAGAAAACAAACGCAATCCGGAGAAACCTTTCTGTCTTTTGATTCACCATAAGGCTATTCACCGTAATTGGTTGGCAGATACTTGCAACCTGGCTTTGTACGAAGATAAAACCTTCCCGCTACCGGACAATTTCTTTGACGATTACGAAGGACGCCCTGCCGCTGCCGCACAAGAGATGAGTATTATGAAAGACATGGACATGATTTATGACCTCAAAATGCTTCGTCCCGACAAAAAGACCCGTCTGAAATCCTTATATGAGAAATATATTGGTCGTATGGATGAAGCACAACGTGCTGCATGGGACAAATTCTACACCCCAATAATAGACGACTTCTATAAACAGAACCTGCAAGGCAAGGAACTAGCCAACTGGAAATTCCAGCGTTATATGCGCGATTATATGAAGACGGTGAAGTCGCTGGACGACAATGTAGGTCGTGTACTCGACTACCTGAAAGAGAAGGGATTACTGGATAACACACTTGTTGTCTATACTTCCGACCAAGGATTCTACATGGGCGAACACGGTTGGTTCGACAAACGTTTCATGTACGAAGAATCCATGCGTACACCACTCATCATGCGTCTGCCGAAAGGATTCGACCGTAGGGGCGACATCACCGAAATGGTTCAGAACATCGATTATGCACCTACCTTCCTCGAATTGGCAGGAGCAGAGATTCCTTCAGACATACAAGGTGTATCCCTCGTCCCCTTGCTGAAAGGCGAACATCCGAAAGATTGGCGGAAGGCTCTCTACTATCATTTCTACGAATATCCCGCTGAACACATGGTGAAACGTCATTATGGTGTACGTACGGAACGCTATAAACTGGTTCATTTCTATAATGACATTAACTGGTGGGAACTCTACGACCTGCAGGCAGACCCGTCGGAAATGCACAACCTCTACGGACAATCTGAATATGAACCGGTAGTGAAAGAACTAAAAGAAGAAATGCTGAAACTTCAGGAGCAATACAATGATCCTGTCCGCTTCTCACCGGAGAGAGACAAGGAATAATACCAATGTACATACGCCATGAAAAAATACATCTTAATCATTCTCATACTGCTTTCGCCACTGACAGCGTTTTTGCAGGCTGATAACTTAACATCCCCTTTAATTTCAATAGTACCACGCCCGACACAGATTGTG
>ULJK01026613.1_pt1 | contig 11468 bp, 8 predicted proteins | sample 1950861 | NCBI WGS metagenome assembly ULJK01 (sample SAMEA4835470, study PRJEB28245) | human gut metagenome | biome: gut microbiome; material: fecal sample | place: Denmark | collected 2008
TCTACAGCCAATTCGTGCAAGGCACGCTCCACCGCACAAACTGCAAGACGGCAGAAATGTGCAAACTCACCGAAAACTCCTCGCGCGACGTGCAGATTGCTTTCGCCAACGAGCTGTCGCTCATCTGCGACAAGGCGGGCATCAACGTGTGGGAGCTCATCGCTCTCGCCAACAAGCATCCGCGCGTCAACATCCTGCAGCCGGGATGCGGAGTGGGCGGACACTGCATCGCCGTCGACCCATACTTCCTCACAGCCGACTTCCCCGTTGAGAGCCAGCTGATAGCCAAAGCGCGCGAAATCAACAACTACAAGGCATTCTGGTGTGCCGAGAAAGTGGAGAACGCAATGCTCCGCTTCGAGCTCGAAAACCACCGCAAGCCAACAGTTGCAATGATGGGACTCGCGTTCAAGCCAAACATCGACGACCTCCGCGAATCGCCGGCGAAATACATCACCACAAAAGTGATGCAAAGCTGCAACAACGCCGACATCCTCGTCGTTGAGCCTAACGTGACGGAGCACAACGTGTTTAAGTTGACGGACTACCGCGAGGCTTACGACCGCGCCGACATCGTAGTCTTCCTCACCGCCCACGACCCATTCAAGACGCTCCCTCGCCGCGATGACAAAATCATCCTCGACTTCTGCGGAATTTATAAGTAGACATGCTTCAACATAAACGCCTTGGGTCTAATACCACAACACATTTTTTACACAATGACAGATAACACAGCAAACAACAAGCGCATAGCGAAGAACACAATAGCCTTATACTTTAGGATGATATTGGTTATAGTCGTGTCGCTCTATACGAATAGAGTGATATTGGATGTGCTTGGAGTAGAAGATTTTGGCATATATAATATAGTCGCAGGTGTAGTTGTCTTGTTCTCATTTCTCAATTCAGCAATGACAAATGCGTGCCAAAGATATTTGAGTGTCGCAATTGGTAAGAACGATGCTGAATTTGCACAAAAGGTCTTTTCCGCGAGCTTATTGTCGCATATCGTTCTAATAGGAATCGTACTTTTGTTGGGAGAAACTATTGGATTGTGGTTTGTTGACACCCAGCTTGATATCCCAGATACACGGCATAGCGCTTCAGTCGTGATATATCACATAGCGCTTATAACAACGTGCGTCAGCATAATACGTGTGCCATTTAACGCGGCGATTGTTGCTCATGAACGGATGTCGTTTTATGCATATTCAAGTATCTTTGAAACGGTGCTTAAATTGGTTATTGTTTGGTTGATACAGGTGTTTGATGGCGACAATTTGATTATATATTCTGTGCTGTTGCTTATTGTGACAATAGTGGTCAATGTCGTATATATGATTTTCTGTCAAATAAAATTCAAACAAAAACTCTCTTTGAAAACCGAACTTGGTTTGCTGAAAGAAATGACAGCATTTTCGGGGTGGAATGTGTTTGGAGGTGTGGCTGATGTTGGATATAAGCAAGGAACAAATATTATATTGAATATTTTCTGTGGAGTGTCGTTGAACGCTGCGATGGGTATAACAAACCAAGTTAGGGCTGCGATATATAATTTCGTGTCAAATCTACAAACGGCAGCGAATCCGCAGATAATAAAAACGTATTCACAGGGTGATTCCGCTCATTTCAGAACATTGGTGTTCTCTATATCGAAATATTCATATTTTTTGATGTTGTTGATGGCAATTCCGCTGATTTTGAATATGGACTACATACTTCGACTTTGGCTGAAAAATCCGCCGGATTACAGCACAACGTTTTCACAATTGATACTGATATTTTGTTTAATAGATTCTTTAACTGGACCTCTGTGGACGGCAATGCAGGCGACTGGAAAGATTAAACAATACATGATTGTTACAAGTATGTGCTTGCTTTTAAATCTTCCACTGACATATCTGTTTTTGTGGATGGGATATGCGCCTGAATCATTGTTGATAATCCAAATATTTGTGAATGCCATCACTCTTTTTGTGCGATTGTGTTTCCAGAAAGTGTGCCTGAAAATCAATATATGGGATTATCAAAAGTCTGTTGTATTGCCTATTTTGCTGGTCTCAATATTGGCAGTTCCGATACCGATGGCTGTTGGCGGATTTTTTGAGGCTTTTAGCAAGTTGATTCTAACCACGACCTCAAGCGTAGTGCTTGTTGTGGCATTTGTTTATTTTGTTGGCTTGAGCAAGTCAGAGAAACTTTTTGTCAAAAATTTTATCCGAAATAGAATCCGCAGATGAATATATTGTTCTATTGCAGTGAATATCCTCCATTTACAACAGGCGGAATAGGCAGCGTGACGAAAATTGTTGCTGAATTGCTTGTTGAGCGAGGACATAAAGTGTTTGTTGTGGGTTATTATCCCGACGTGCAGAATTTACCCGAGTACTCCGTAGTTAATGGAGTGAGGGTGTTCCGGTTGCATAAACGATTTAGAGACAACTGTTTGGCGACAAGGTTTATTCAGGTTTTGTCGAAATTAGGTTGCTCAAAACCTATAGTTCAGTCGGAATTGACATATACAGAATTATTTATAGAGCAGTTGATAAAGGAGCAAGGGATAGACATTGTTGAATTGACTGATTATTATTCTTTTAATTGGCAGGCAAAATCATTAAAATATAGGCGATTCCCTGTCCCAACGGTACTTAGAATCCATGGTTGTTGCTCGTTTATTCTGGAAGGCAAGGGATTTGATAATACGGCTGCAAAAACAAATGACCAACATCATTTCAATCGTTGCGACTACATTTCAGCAGTAAGTCAATATTCATTGGACTACATATATCGAAATTTTTCCACCAACCATTTCAAGAAAAAGATAGTCATCTATAATCCTATCGAGGATTCCTTTTTATCGGCATCCTCAGAAGCGGATAAAAATGTGATTCTATTTGTTGGGAAATTGACAGAAACAAAGGGATGCTACTCTTTATTGAAAGCATTTAATCTATTGGCTGGCAAATATCCTGATTTGGAGGTGCGGTTGGCTGGCAACGGAGACAAGGCAACGGCTCTTAGTTTTGTGGCTCCAGAATATCAAGAAAGGGTTAAATTCTTAGGATTTTGTTCACGGCAGCAGATTCAACAAGAAATTGACAGGTGTGGGTTCGCTTGTATTCCCTCCTATTTCGAGAATTTCAGTATGGTGGCTCTTGAAATATTAGGGCGAGGAAAAGCATTGATATATACCGAGCGTACATCTGGAAAAGAAATTATTCAAGATGGAGAGAATGGTTTGCTTGTGAATCCGGAAGATATTGGACAAATAAAAGATAAAATAGAGATGCTGATAACGGATAATTCTGTCAGACACCGTCTATCCGACAATGGATTCAATACTGTGAAAACCAAGTTTGTTGCATCCAGGATCGTATCTGAATTGGAAAAATTTTATTTGGATATAATAAACTGATTTATAGATGAAAAGGCTTTTAATTATTCAGCAACACCAGTTCGGATATCTGACAGATAGTTATAAATGGTGCGAATATCTGAAAGACAAGTTTAAGATAACTGTACTATGTTACTATGTTGGCAGGCCGAAGGAAGAACTCCCTGGAGTTTCTGTTAAGTATATAGGTTTGGCGGGAGGAAGACTGCTGCGAGGACTCAAAACGTTTCTTTGGGCTAGTTTATTAATACTGAGAAACAATGGACCGATATTGATTGAATTCTTTGAAAAGTGCCAATTCTTAAAGTGCCTTTTCCCTTTCAAAAAAATGTTCTTAGACATAAGGACTTTATCGGTGGATGAGAGTCAGGTGGTTCGGGATCGACACAATAAGCAAATAAAGGACGCTTGTGGTGTGTTTGATCAGGTGTTTGTTATCTCAGAAGGAGTTAAAACCAAATTAGGGAATTTACCAAAAATGCGAATACTTCCTTTAGGGGCTGACGTGATTTCAGTAGCTAAAAAAGAGTATAATAATCTGAAGCTCTTGTATGTAGGCACGTTTACAAATAGACATGTTGAAAGGACAATTAAAGGAATTAAAATATTTGTAGATAGATTTCCAGAAAAGAAAATCACATACGATATTGTTGGCGATGGCAATAAAAATGAGCTGGCGGAATTGAAACAATTGGTTGAAGAGTTGAAACTTTCGTCAATAATTCATTTACATGGGCGTATCCCATATTCTCAGATTTCTCCATTTTTTGATAAATGTAATATTGGAGTGTCTTTTGTTCCTATGACAGAATATTATGATAGTCAGCCTCCAACAAAGACTTTTGAATATGCCCTATCTGGACTATATGTGTTGGCAACTAAAACGAGGGAAAATGAAAAAGTCATAACAAATGATAATGGTGTTTTGATAGATGATACAGAGTGCGATTTTGCAATTGGCTTAGAAAAAATAAGTTCAAAGATGCATAATTTATCAGAAAAAGAAATCAGAAGTTCTTTGTACGGACATACATGGAATAGGTTGATTGAGACAAGCCTATATCAATATATTAAGTAACATGGCTGGAACTTTATTCATCTATATCTTTGTATTGTTATTTTGCACGGCGGCAACTTATATGTTGTCGCCATCTAGTTGTATTGCACAGCGGACTTCTTATTACAAGAAACTCTTGATTCCTATACTTATATATACATTATTTTGGGGGATGCGATATGATGTCGGTGCTGATTATTTGGCATATAAGGGTTTCTATAATAATACGCCAGAAGATTTTGAATTTGGTTTCAAAATGTTATTGAGCATCTTGAACTTTTTGGGATTCAATTATATCTCGTTGTTTGTTGTTACGTCTTTGGTTTCAATAGTTTCTGTGTATATTGTTGCTAAATATGAAGATAGACGATTCGGTTGCTATGCGATATTCTTTTTTTTCACAACATCAATAGTCTTTTTCTTTCAGAATGGCATAAGACAGGCTATGGCATTGAGCGTATTTTGGATACTTGTTTCAAGGATTGACAAATATAGTATTGTAAAGTTGGTGTTTTTAGCTATATTGTCCTATTCCTTTCACAAGAGTGCAATATTCCCTATTGCAGTAGTTCTTATAGTCTATCTAATGCCAAGAATAAAAATAAATAAGTATGTTTTAATTGCCTTAGTATTGTTAAGTACGTTTAGCGGAAGTATACTATTTGATAAGATTGCGGAGCAAATGAAAGGATTGTTTGAATTAATGGATTATTCAAGGCAGGCTGATAATTTGGAGATTTATGAAAAGAAAGTTGAATTGGGGAGTGGTTTTGGACTGATTCTGAAAACGATTGTAAATGTTGTGATTATATATAATCAAGATTTGTTTTTCTCGGACAAAGAAAAGACAGTTCCTTATTTGTTCTATCTTACATTTGTAATTGGTGTTTTGATAGAGCCAATCGTTTCTTCGAATATGTTAGCAAAGCGATTGAATTTATATTTCTACTATTCTCAATTTTTTGTATATGCTTATTTCTGTGTGAAGATGGCAAAGGAAAAAAAGGGCATTTGTAACGTGCAAAGTTTATTTGTTGTAGTTGCTTACTTTATGTTTTTTGTGGCAGCAATTCTATCAAATTCAAATTATTGCGTTCCTTATAAATTCGTTGAATTATGAAAATTTTTGAGATAATACCGCAGTTGGAGCAAGGTGGCGCGGAGCGGTTTGTGGTTGATTTATGTAATGAGCTGGTTAAGCGGCATGATGTTACATTGGTTGTTTTGCACAATCTTGGTAAATATGGCCTTTTTGCAAGAGATGTTGACAAACGTGTTAGGATTATTTGTTTGGACAAACGTTTGGGCTTCGATTGGCGATTGATGTTTAAACTGCGTAAGTTGATAAAGAAAGAGGAACCAGATATAGTTCATACGCATTTAAGGAGTATTGTCTATGCTTCATTATCAGCATTGACATTGCCAAAGGTGAAATTCTTTCATACGATTCATAATGATGCACAAAAAGAGGCTGCTGAATTTATTAGTAGATGGTGTAGAAAGATAGCGTTTGGATTGAAAAAGGTTGTCCCTATAACTATTTCTGAAGAATCTAAACGATCATTTACAGAGTTCTATAAATTGGAGTCAGAATTAATAGTAAATGGCAGACCAGATTACAAAATTCCTAGAGGAGAGAACCTATCAAAAGTTAGGACGGAATTGCAAATAAAGAATGGTAAGACGGTAATTGTAAATATTGCGAGATTGCATTTGGCTAAAAATCAACCAACATTAGTACGGGCTATTGATAATTTGAATAACAAAGGCTATGATTTGAAATTGTTTATTATTGGCGATACTCATGAGAAAACCATCCGAGAGGAGATAATGTCAATTGGAAGCAGAAATATGCATTTGCTTGGAACAAAGATGAATCCGCGTGATTATATGGCAGAGGCAGATGCATTCTGCTTATCCTCTATTTATGAAGGAATGCCAATCACCTTGATTGAATGTTTCTCTGTCGGAGCAATTCCAATTTGTACACCAGTGGGTGGCATAGTCAATATGATTCAAGACGGCAAAAATGGAATTTTGGCGAGCGGAACGTCACAAAAGGATATAGAAGATGCGATAATCCGTTTCTTGCAGATGTCGGAAACGGAAAAACAGGAAATGAAGAAGCGTTCACGAGAATCGTTTAAGGATTATGATATGCAGACCTGTGGAGAGCGTTATGAAAGATTGTTTTACAAGAGTATAGAGCGAAAATGAAAAAGGTTGCAATTATAGGACATTTTGGATTCGGATTGAATTGTTTGGACGGGCAGACAATAAAAACGAAGATTCTGAGGGATGAACTTGAAAGTGAATATGGGAAAAGCCAGATACAGTGTTTTGATACACATGGAGGCGTTAAGACATTGCTGAAGTCTCCATTAATCGCCTTTTTGGCAATGTGGCATTGTAAAAATGTTATAGTGCTGCCGGCTCATAGAGGCGTTAAAATATTTGTTCCATTATTAGCAATTTTTGGATTGTTATTTAGAAGAAGACGAATACATTATGTAGTTGTTGGCGGATGGTTGCCGGAAATGCTGGACAATAACGCTTGGTTGACGCGATTCGTAAAATCTTGTTATGCTGTATATGTAGAAACACAATCTATGGCGAGGTTATTGGGGAGAATCTTGGATAATGTGGTTGTTATGCCCAATTGTAAACCTTTAAAAATATGTGCAGAAAACGAAATAAAAACAGATTTTAAAGAGCCATATAGATTGTGTACATTTTCAAGGGTCTCAAAAGAAAAAGGAATTGGGCTTGCGGTAGATGCCGTCTTGTCTGTGAACAAATTGTTGAAGAAAAAAACATTTGTATTGGATATATATGGACAGATTGATAGGTCTGAGCAAGAGCGATCTTGGTTTGAGGATGTCTTAAAGAAAGATGATGAGAGCATTGCCTATAGAGGGGAGGTGGATTTTGATAAAAGTGTAGATGTATTAAGAAATTATTTTGCATTGTTGTTTCCGTCTTATTATTCTGGGGAAGGCTTCCCTGGAACATTCTTAGATGCATTTGCTTCAGGTTTGCCGATTATCGCAAGCGATTGGAAATATAATAGCGAACTAATAACAGAAGGCAAAACTGGTATGATTTTCAAAGCGAGAGATGTAAATATGCTAGAAAAGGACTTGTTGAGTGTCGCCGAAAATCCTCAAAAATTGATAAATATGAGGATGAATTGTAGAAATCAAGCATTCTCATTTCTGCCACACAATGTTCTCCAAACATTGTGTAAAAACTTATTATAGTAAGATAGAGCATTAAGTCTGATACCTCACATTTTCAAAGAGAATTTACAAATCACAATAAGTTTATGAAAATATTGTTAGTGTCGTTCTACTACTATCCAGAGTTGGGCGCTGCTCCTTCGCGAATAACCAATATGGCAGAAGGTTTTATAGCGGAAGGAGCTGAAGTAGACGTTCTTACGTGTTTGCCCAATTATCCAAAGGGTAGAATTTTTGATGGCTATAGAGGTCGGTTGTATAAAAAGGAAAAGACAGGGAAAGGCACGATATTCCGCTATTGGACTTATGCCACAGTGTCAAAAAATCCGATAGCGCGGGCGTGGGGTATGATTTCGTTCGCATTGATGATGTGGTTGTTCGCATTCAAGATACGCACGATAAGGAGTTATGACAGGGTTGTAATCCAAAGTCCACCTTTGTTTGTGTCATGCTCTGGAATTATGCTGTTCAAGTGCCTGTATCGTAAGAAAACGATTCTCAACATTTCTGATTTGTGGCCATTGTCGGCAGTTGAGTTGGGGGCGATGAAAGAAGGCAGCAAAATGCATCGGATTTTTGCGGCAATTGAGCGGTTCATATACCGGAAGGCGGACGGAATATTTTGTCAGTCGAATGAGATAATACGACACATTGACGGATATGATTCTCCAGATGCGAAATGCTTGTACCGGAATTTGCAGCGCTATAAAATAACGATTGATTATCGCGAGAAACATACTCCTATGAGAATTGTCTATGCAGGTTTGCTTGGCGTGGCGCAAGATATATTAGGGATAATCAAGAATGTGGATTTCAAAGGTCTTGGCATTGAATTCCATTTGTATGGAGGAGGAAATCAAGCGAAGGAAATAGAGGAGTACATATCACAGCATGACTGTAATGTGGAGTATCATGGATATGTGGAAAAGAGTCGTATGGCAGATGAATTGTCGAAATACGACGCTTCAATTGTGCCGTTGGCTGTGAGAATAAAAGGGGCTGTCCCCTCTAAGATCTTTGACATTCTACCAATCGGTCTGCCTGTCGTTTTCTGCGGAGGCGGAGAAGGCGCTGAGATTGTAAATGATTATGGAGTGGGTTATGTTTCGACTCCAGGCGATTATAAAGCGCTGACAGAAAATGTGAAGAAGTTGCAGTCGTTGACAGATGAGGAATATAGGGAATTGACTGCACGATGCATACATGCGGCAAAAACAGATTTTGATTTTGCATCTCAAATGTCGAAGGCATACGACTTTTTGAAAAAAATCTAAAAACGGCAAAAATATGAAAGTTACAATGATAGGAGCCAGCGGATTTGTGGGGACACGTCTGCTGGGATTGCTGAAGGAAAGCGAAAAAGAATATCAGTTGAAGAATGTCGACTTGTTGCCGAGCCATTTTTTCAACGACCTGACAGTGATTGGAGATGTCCGGGAGCAGAAGCAGATGGACGAGCAGCTTAAAGGAGCGGATGTTGTGGTGCTGCTTGCGGCACAACATCGCGACGATGTGTCGCCGACATCGCTTTATTATGACACCAATGTAGGCGGAATGGAAGTTACATTGCGTGCGATGGAAAAGAATGGCGTGAAACGCATCGTGTTTTTCTCCTCCGTCGCTGTTTATGGATTGAACAAGAAGAACCCAAACGAGGAGCATCCCAAAGACCCGTTCAATCATTATGGAAAATCGAAATGGCAGGCAGAGCAGGTTTTGCAAGAGTGGCATAAATCGCATCCGGATTGGAACGTGAATATTATTCGTCCAACGGTAATCTTTGGAGAGCGTAACCGTGGAAATGTGTATAATTTGTTGCGGCAGATTTCAAGTGGAAAATTTCTTATGGTTGGCGACGGCAACAACAAGAAATCGATGGCATATGTGGGCAACATTGTCTCTTTCGTAAAATTTATGATAGACAATTGTACGAAGGGTTATAATGTGTTCAATTATATAGATAAGCCGGATATGACTATGAACCAGCTCGTAGAGCATGTGGAAAAGGTGCTTGACAAGCGCATTCCGTCGACTCATTTCCCATATTGGCTTGGAATGATGGGTGGATATTGCTTCGACTTGCTTGCGGCAGTGATGCGTAAAAAGTTGACTGTTAGTTCCGTGAGGGTGAAGAAGTTTTGTGCCACAACGGAATTTGACTCAACAAAAATGCAGGAGTCTGGATTCAAGCCGCCATACACACTTGCTGAGGGATTGGCACGTACTTTGGAATTTGAGTTTGTGCATCCTCGTACGGATGACGTGACATTCAAAACAGAATAGCAGTCCCGGCGACGGGGCTGGAGGGGCGCGCGGCTGACAGGCTGCGCGCCTTTTTTCGGCTAAAGGAGAGGGGTCATATAGACGGGGAGATATAGCAGCTCGTTGTCGCCGCGCTGCAGGTCGCGGGTGTAGAGAATGTAACTGTTGGCGATGCGTGCGGAAAATTTGTGGCGGAAGGCGTCGAGCGAGGCGTGGGTTTTATAGCCGGATGATTTCACTTCGATAGGGCAGATTTTGCTGCCGTGAGGGATTATGAAATCAACTTCATAGAGGTGGCGGTCGTCCTTGGGGAAGGTGTAATAAAACAGTTTGTTTCCGGCAGCCGTCAGCATCTGTGCCACAATGTTTTCGTAGACGTAGCCGAGGTTGGCGTCGAGCTTGTCTGCCAGAAGTTTCTGGTAGATTGTGTTTTCGGAGAAGTCGCTGTCCCAGAAGGCCATTGTTACAAACAGTCCGGTGTCGGCGGCAAACAGCTTGTAGCGGGATATGTCGCGAGAGAGCGACATGCCGGCGTTTGGGTCGTTTGTGTGGTATGCCACGAGTACAGTTTTGCTGTCCTCGAGGCTGATTATCATTTCCTGCTCTTTTTCGTCGTCGGTTTTCCCGACAACGGCGTTTGGCGAGTAGCGCGATGCGTTGCGGCTTAGTTGTGCAGGGATTGCCATAAATAGTTTGCCAAGCTTGCCCGACGGGTCGATTTTCAGGAAGTCGTCGGCATATAGTTGTACGATGCTTCTTTTCACGGCGTCGACAGCTGCAAGGTTGTTTGTCTGGATGTATTCGCCGACGGCTTGTGGCATGCCGCCAACGAGCATGTATAGGCGAAGGTCGCGCTGCTTTGCGCGGTGGGCAGCGCCGAGAGGGTGTCGCTTCTCGAGGAATGTGCGCAGCAGAGGCATAGTGGCGGTGTCGCCGAGAGCCCATCTGAATTCCTCGAAGTCCATTGGGAACATGTCTATGCGTTCTTCCTCGCTAGGTATGGTGATGCCGCGAGTGTTTTGTCGGATGCTTATAAGCGATCCGGTCTCGATGTAGTCGTATCTGTGGTCGGCAACGAGGTATTTTATTGCCTGTCGCGCTTTTGGACACATTTGCACTTCATCGAATATTATCAGGGACTTGCGTTCTTTCAGCGAAACGTTGTAGATGGTTTGCAACTGCAGAAACAGGAAGTCGAGATCCATTAAATCGTCGAACAGCGCCTTTACGTCGGCCGAGGCTTTGTTGAAATCAATGAGAATATAAGAATGATATTCTTTTTTGGCGAATTCTTCAACGATTGTGGATTTGCCGATGCGGCGTGCGCCTTGCACCAGCAATGCGCTCTTTCCGGCTGACAGCTGCTTCCATTGAAGCATGCGGTCGTATATCTTGCGTTTGAACACGAGTTTTGCCATGATTTTTAGAGTTTTTGCAAAGGTATTGCTAATTTTTCTGTTTTTCAAGTGTTTACGCTGAAAAATTCCATTTCCCCGAAATTTAAAACGGCGATTTC
>ULJK01024851.1_pt1 | contig 11224 bp, 8 predicted proteins | sample 1950861 | NCBI WGS metagenome assembly ULJK01 (sample SAMEA4835470, study PRJEB28245) | human gut metagenome | biome: gut microbiome; material: fecal sample | place: Denmark | collected 2008
GTGGCTGCCGGACAGCATGTGGTTGTGGCTACCGTTGGCACTAAACTCTACGATGGCGACAAGGAATTTGCAATCAAGAAATCAAAAATCCGCGGTGTCGAGTCGTTCGGAATGATTTGCGCCGAAGACGAAATCGGTGTCGGCACATCGCACGACGGAATCATCGAGCTTCCTGAGACGGTGAAGCCGGGCACTCTCGCCAAAGATTACTATAACGTGAAGGACGACTATATGTTTGAAGTCGACCTGACTCCTAACCGTATCGATGCTGCGTCGCATTTCGGCGTGGCGCGCGACCTTGCCGCATGGATGAAGGCTCAGGGCATGCAGGCCGACCTGCATTCTCCTTCTGTCGACGCTTTCCACAGCGACCGTGCCGACGGCGCGATTCCTGTAGAGGTGGAATGCCAGGAGGCTGCCATCCGCTATGCCGGTTTGACTATCCGCGGCGTGAAGGTGGCGGAAAGTCCGGAATGGCTGCGCAACTATCTGACAGCCATCGGTCAGCGTCCAATCAACAATGTGGTCGACATTACAAACTTCATACTTAACGCTTATTGCCAGCCGCTGCACTGCTTCGACCTGGCAAAGGTGAAAGGCAACAAAATCGTGGTGCGCCCAGCCGCTGAAGGCTCGAAATTCGTGACTCTCGACGGTGTGGAACGCACGATGACAGCCCGCGACCTTATGATTTGCAACGCAGAGGAGCCTATGTGTATCGCCGGCGTGTTCGGCGGACTTGAATCGGGCGTTACGGAACAGACAACCGACATCTTCCTTGAGTCGGCTTGCTTCCATCCGACATGGGTGCGCAAGACAGCGCGCCGTCAGGGCTTGAACACCGATGCCTCGTTCCGCTTTGAGCGTGGCGTGGATCCCAACAATGTGATTTATGCCCTCAAGGCTGCCGCATTGCTCGTGAAGGAGCTGGCAGGCGGCGAAATCTGCGGCGAAATCTCTGATTTCTACCCTGCGCCTGTTGAGCGTCCTACGGTAGAGCTGTCGCTCGACTACATGTCGCGTCTCATCGGCAAGACTCTCGACAAGGGTCTGGTGAAGACCATCCTCGCCGCTCTCGAGATGGAGATTGAAAAAGAAACCGACGATGTGCTCACACTGCGCATCCCGACATACCGTGTGGATGTTACCCGCCCGTGCGACGTGGTGGAAGACATACTGCGCATCTATGGCTACAACAACGTGGAGTTTGACGAGACGCTCCATGCCTCGTTGTCCTACCGCCAGCCTACCGACGATGCAAATCAGCTGCAGAACCTCGTGTCGGAGCAGCTGACAGCCGCCGGATATCGCGAGATTATGAACAATTCGCTCACTGCCGTAAGCTACTACGACGGCTTGGAGATGTATCCGCTCGACAATTGCGTGCGTCTGCTCAATCCGTTGAGCAGCGATTTGGCGGTGATGCGTCAGACTCTTGTGTTCGGCGGTCTTGAAAGTCTTGCGCACAACATCAACCGCAAGAGTGCCAACCTGCTGATGTATGAGTTTGGAAATGTCTACTCTTTCGACCCGCAAGCCGAGTCGACCGAAGAGAAGCCATTGGCTCCGTTTGCAGAGGAGGCGCATCTGGGCATCTGGATGACTGGCGACCTGCATACTGCCAACTGGACGTCTCCGGCTGTGAAGTCGACAGTGTTCGACCTTAAGGCGGTTGTCGAGAATGTGTTTGCTCGTCTGGGCGTAAGCCAGAAGGAACTTGTGGCAAAGCAGACAAGCAACGATTTGTTTGCGGCATGTCTGGAATACCGCAACCGCGGCGGCAAACTTATCGGTTATGTGGGCGTGGTGAGCCACAAAATGCTCAAGAAGACCGATATCAGCCAGCCTGTCTATTTCGCTGAGCTCAACTGGAACGCGTTGGTGAAGATTGCGTTGAAGAAGAAGGTGGAGTACACCGACCTTCCGAAGTCGATGCCTGTGAAGCGCGACCTTGCACTGCTCATCGACGCTGCCACTACGTTTGCCGACGTTGAGACCGTAATCCGCAACTCGGAGAAACGTCTGCTCAAGAGCGTGACTCTCTTCGATGTCTACGAGGGCAAGAACCTTGAGGCGGGCAAGAAGTCGTATGCCGTGAGCATGACGCTGCAGGACGACGAGAAGACGCTCAACGACAAGCAAATCGATGCCGTTATGAAGAAAATAATCACCAACTTGCAAAAGCAACTTGGCGCACAACTACGATAATAAATCAAAACAATAACTACAATAATAAAAAGTATACTCATGGGAAGAGCTTTTGAATATCGCAAAGCGAGAAAATTGAAACGTTGGGGCAACATGTCGCGTACGTTCACAAAAATCGGTAAGGAAATCACTATCGCGGTGAAAGCCGCTGGCCCTGACCCTGCCGGCAACTCCCGCTTGCGTGTGCTCCTGCAGAACGCAAAAGCAGCCAATATGCCTAAGGACACCGTTGAACGCGCCATCAAGAAGGCTACCGACAAGGATGCAAGCGACTACAAGGAAATCGTATACGAAGGATACGGTCCTTTCGGTATCGCTATTGTGGTGGAAACGGCTACCGACAACAATACCCGTACGGTTGCCAACGTGCGCAGCTACTTCAATAAGTTCGGTGGTTCGCTCGGCACGTCGGGCAGCCTTTCGTTCCTTTTCGACCACAAGTGTGTGTTTAAGGTTGCGCCTAAAGAAGGTGTTGACTTGGAGGAGCTTGAATTGGAACTTATCGACTTCGGTGTTGACGAGGTTGAGAACGAGGGCGATGACATCGCTATCTACGGCGCTTTTGACGCGTTTGCCAATATCCAGAAATATCTTGAGGAGAATGGCTTCGAAATCCAGAGCGCGGAGTTTGAACGCATCCCTAACGACTATAAGGATGTGACTCCGGAGCAGCGTGAGCAGATCGAGAAACTCCTTGAGAAGTTTGAGGACGACGATGATGTGCAAAACGTGTTCCACAATATGAAGGAGGACGAGACTGAGGGCGAAGAGGAGTAATCCTTGTCGCAACATCGATAAGCAAAGCGGAGGCGTGTCGCTGACTGACACGTCTCCGCTTGTTTTATTTTGGCATGCTCCGATGTGTGTGCGGCCGCTGTCGGTTTCTGTGGAGGAGACGCAAAAAAAAGGACCACCTCTATCGAGGTAGTCCTTATCTTGTTTACTGTTCTATGCTTAGAATTAAGCCTGAGCTGCAGTAGAGTCAACAGTAGCTGCAGTGTCAACAGGAGCTGCAGTGTCTTCAGTTTGAACTGTAGTGTCAGCAGCAGTTGAATCATTAGCGGCTTTGTTGCCAGAGCAAGAGAACAATGTAGCAGAAGCTACAACAGCAAGTAATAAAACTAACTTTTTCATTTTTTCTAAATTTTAATAATAAAACAATTTTTTGCTTCAAAAACAGTACAAAGATACAACCTATTTTTGTGGTGCAAGCGCAATGTACTTATTTTTTTTCGGAATGTAACATTTTTTAAACATTGGGTATCTCAATTTAGCAGTAGGAAATATTGTTAAAATCGTTAATCTGCTATGAGCTAATATCTTAGCTTAAAAATTGCCACATTCCGAAATTTTTGAATTTATAGGATTATTTTTTGTCCTTCAACAATGTAGATGCCCTTGCCGAAGCCTACGATGCGGTTTTCGCCTTGTTCGACAGGCTGCGTGAATGTGCGGCCGTCGATAGAAGAGATGGTCACCGTGGTTGCTTCGGGGGCGATTACAAAGATAGTTCCGTTGTAGGCGTACGCTCTCAGCGATGCGCTCACGTTGCCGTCGACAGAGGAAGTTGTCGGATTAACTACGTGGTCAACGCCGTTTATGGTGTAGTAGCCGCCGTTCTTGAACTCAAGGTTGTCTGTCTGCGGGCTGCCGGCGTTGCTGAAGATGATGTGGGTAGGCATGTCGGAAGTGTCGACGGTGCCTGTGAATGTCCATTTCCAAATCAAGTTGCCGTTTGCAGCCTTGCCCATCATAGTGGCGCGCTCTCCCGGCCATTTTGCGCTTGCGCCGCCGGTGAAGTTGGTTTTTGTAGTGCTGCTCCAGCACCAAACGCTTACTTTCTTGTATGAATTGTCGGCAGGAGCCTCGAAGAATACAGCCATCTCTCCATTGGAGAATTGCGGAGTGTATTCAGGAATGTCTTCGCCAGGATTGCTGCCACCGCCAGGATTGCCGCCGCCAGGGTTGTCGGTCAACTCTTCCTGAGTGCCGTCGTAGGCAGGCTGAGTGTTGCTGACAGGAGAAGCGCCATAGAGGAATTTGCCGTCTTCGCCCACCTTGCCAGGGGCAGGGGTGAGTGCCGTGTTGAGCACGTAGATGCGCATGTTTCCGCGGCCGGAGCAGTTTGCGGTCAGCTTGCCGTCGGTGACGGTCTTGGTGTCGCCGGTGATTGCGTCAACGTATGTGCCGTTCTCGATGCCGCTGAAAGTAGCGTCGCCGGAGATTGTAACGAGCACGTAGCTGTCGGTTGTCGCGTCGGTGAATCGGCGTTTGAATGCGTAGCTTCCTGCGCATCCCTCAGTGCTGTACTGACCCTTGCGGAGGGCAGGGATGGCCATGCGGATGCGGTTCAGACGCTGGATGTGGAGAGCCAACGGATAGTTGAGCGTCGCGTTCATGTTGCCTGTGGCGCCGGTCCAGTCGGCAAAGTCGTTCACCTGGATGTCGCCCTTGATGTATCCGCCGAAGTAGGCACGTCCAGAATCTTTCAAAGGTATGTTCGGACCCTTGTCGATGGTGCATCCTTTCTTGAACTCAATCTCGCTGCCGTAGTAGAGGCAGGGGATTCCACGGAATGTGAACATCAGAGAGAGGTTTTCAGCCCAAGTGTCGGTGCCTTGTGCGAAGCGCTGGTCTTCCGGTGCACCGTTTGGCGCGTAGTCGTGAGAGTCGACGTAAACCACGTTGTATGAAGCATCGTTGTAGTATTTGTCGCCGCTGCGTGCAATGCCCCATGCGCTGCCGATGTCCCGGAAGTTGTGGTGCATCGGGAAGTCGATAACGCTCAGACCCGAGTATTTCGAGTAGTCAGGCTTGTGGTATGTGTTGCCGCGGAGGAATACGTTGTCAGACGTAGGCTGCGAGCCTTGCGTCGACGCTCCGTTGTCGGCATATTGCTGCTGGCAGGAGAGCATGTTTGTGTGGGTGAACGGAGTCTGCTCGAAGATTGTCAGATTGTCCCATGATTCAGGGCTGTAGTCCCATGCGTAGTCTTTCGACTCTTGCCAAGTGTAGAAAGGCACGGAGAGAGCAGGTATCTCGCGGTACCATACCTGAGAGTAGCGTGCGCAAACCTCGGTAAACATAAAGAACGGACCGCCGTTGCGTGCAGCCTTGTAGGTCTCGGCAGCTTTGGTGAAAGCTGGGTTGAACATCTTGTTGAATGTTAGACGTGCAATGTGGCCGCCGGTGTCGATACGGAATCCGTCAACACCCATCTTGATGAAGTTTGTGTAGCAGTCGATAAGATAGTTGGCAGTCCGCGGGTTCTCGGTGTTCAAGTCCACGCAGTCGCCGGCAATCTGTGCCCACCAGCGGGTGTTGTCGTCCCAGTTGAACTGTCCGAAGTGGTGCCAAAGGTTGTGGATGTCGTGGTTTTTGTTGTCGGTATTCTTCATCTCGCGCAGACGAGCGCCGTATTGTTCACCTGAAGGGAGATCAAGGTAGTCGTCGGGCAGACGGCCGCCGTCTTTTTGAGTGAACGGAATCATGCATGCGTCGATGTCGCTTTGGTCGCCCTTCCAGTTGCGGTCAAACAGCTTGCAGAGGTTTGCCTCGCCGAAGTTGCCGGTGTGGTTGAGCACGATGTCGAGAATCACCTTCATGCCTCTTTGGTGGGCAGCGTCGATGAGCGACTTGAAGGTAACGTCCTCCGACTCGTAGCGGTGGTCTACTTTGCTGAAGTCGGATGCGTGATATCCGTGATAGTCGTAGCCCGAAGCGTTTTCTACTACAGGGGTAATCCAGATGGCGGTGAAGCCGAGAGCCTTGATGTAGTCAAGCTTCTCAATAAGGCCCTTGAAGTCGCCGCGCCAAGCGGGGTCGCCGTCGTTGTATTGTTGGCCGTCCCAGCACTGCACGTTGTTTGACTTGTCGCCGTCGTAGAAACGGGTTGTCATCACGAAGTAGATTGTTTCGTCACGGAAATCGTCGCGGTTTCCGACGAATGAGGCGGCTGCTGCCTGCTGCGTGAGGCATCCAGCCAAAAGCAAGGCTCCTGCGAGGGCCTTGACTCTTGAAATAAGTCTCATAGGTTATTAAATTTTAAAAATTAAGTGTTCCGCAAATGTACGATAAAAAGGCTGCTAAACAAAACTTTTGAGTGAAAATAGACGTGGTGTGATATGAATTTGGATTTTTTATTTTTAAACATCCAAAATATGAAAATGAGGAGAAATAAAAAACGAACTGGATTCCGAAGAACCCAGCCCGTCTCTTTTATGAAAGAAATTAATATTACCTTCTGTCTTATTTGTCGCCAGCGGCGCGGAATTTCTCCTGCTCCATAAGTTTCTGGATGTCGAGACCGCCCTGTCCGTGAGGAGCGAACGCTGGATATTGGTTGCTTATTTCTTCAAAGACTTTAGCAGCTTCCGCATGCTTGTTTTGAGCGGCGAGCACGATTGCTTTCTTGTACATTGCGAAAGGCACGAGCATCTTGTTGCCGTCAGCCACCTTCACAGCCTTTTCGTAGCAAGCCACAGCGTCGTCATATTTCTTGAGGTTCACGTTGCAGTCGCCTTTCAAAGTCTGAGCCATAGAGCCGATGAGCGACTCCTCAGAGCTGTAGGCTTCGAGGTAGGTCAAAGCGTCGGCAGCCTTGCCCTGGTTGAAGAGGATGATTGCAGCCTCGAGGTTTGCGCGGTTTGCAAACTTGCCATATCCCTCGGCAGCCTGCTTGTAGAGCTTCAGCGCCATAGAGTCCTGACCTTCCATCTTTGCGGCGTCGGCTTTTCCAACCAATTCTTTGGTCTCGCTCACCTTATTCTGGTAGAAGCCGTAGTATGCCCAGAAGCCGATAGCCACTACAGCCACGGCAGCGATTACGGCGTAAAGGATTTTTTTCTTGTTCTTCTCAACACTCTGTTCCGCCGACGACAGTTTCTCGTTGAGTTCGTCGATCGTTGTGCGAGTGGCTTGTTTTTTGTCTGTTGTTGCCATTTTTATTTTGTTTTTTCTATTTTTTCGGTTTATCTCACGAACTGCAAAATTAATAGATTATATCCTTTGATAAAAATTTTATGCGGTTTTTTTGCCATAAACCGGGAAAATTGCTGAATTTCAGACAATGCACGGTGCAGCACGCCCCTCTCCGTCTGTGTCGGCGTGAGGCTGGGAAGATAAAGAACGAGGTTGTTATAGAGCGATTTTCTTTGCCACGCGTTTGCCTTCGGGTGTTGTCGCAGTCACCACGTAGATGCCCGGCGTCAGCCCTTCGATGCTTGCCGACGCTCCTTCGCTGTGTGCCACTGTCGCGCCCGTCGTGTTGGCAATGGTGAGGTCGGAGCATTCACCCTTTGGCGACACAGCGTTGATGCGTCCGCCGGCCACGATGACTGTCAGTGGGCAGTTGTCGGCTTTGATGTCGGCTACAGAGCCGTAGAAACTGTCGTGGCTGTAGATTGTGTTGCCTGTGGCAATTTCTTTCAAGTCGACCAGATATGTGCTGAAATAGAATGTCGACGCTACGGCGTATGGGTTTGGGAATGGCAGATAGCCGTCGGCTGTGAATCCCTCTGCAGCGATACCGATTCCGTCGATTGCCCAAATGTGATTTACGGAGTTGTCTGACAGTGCTTTGTGGCTTGTGTTGCCCACGATGATGAAGTCCACTTTGCCAACGATGGCAAATGTGTTGTTTTCAGGGGTGTCGAAATCGTAGGCCACCCGTTCCTCGCTTTCGTTGCCGCTGGTGCTGGTCCCGTCGGGCTTGATTTTGCAGATTGCATACACCTTGTGCCCGTCTTCGCGCATGTATGCGGCAATCTGTGCTTTCGCTTTGTCGAACGCGGGAGTGTCGTAGCGGTACAGCACGCTGTAGGTCTTGCCGTCGACGGTTTCGGAGCCGTCAAAACGCAGATAGATGTTTCCGGTGTCGGTTCCTCCTTGTCGGACGTTTTGGGTTGCATAATGCCATTCCACGCCCTCGCGCACCATCGGCATATATGTCCAGTCGGCAGCTGTCGCTGTTATTGCTGCCATTGCCATCAAAATTAAAGTGTAGAGTTTTTTCATAATCGTAAAAGTTTATTTAGTGTTGATGTTCAGTTGTCCTCCGGGTTCAATATCAAATTCATTCTTTCATAAAGATGGGTCTTCTGTACATGCAAAGGTATGGATAAATTATATAAAATCCTAAAAAATCAATGCATCAACGAGAAAAATGGATGCTGATAACCAGTGGTTTACCTACTAAAATTGCATCATCGAAAATTGGATGCCAAAATTGATTCGATTGAGGTGTTTTTTAGGGTTTTCATGGCGGCTTCAGCTGCGTGTTGGTGGGCTTCGCGCTTGGAGTATCCCGAGCCGGAGCCTACGACGGTGCCGTTGATTGCTGACGCGTTGGCGGGTCGGAAGGTCAGCGCCTGCCGGTAGATTGCTATTCCGCGTGGGCAGAATCCCGTCAGATCCGCACAAAAAGAATAAAGCTCCTTCTCATTGGAGAAAAGGAGCTTTATGAAAAGTTTTATCCGTTCGTAAACGTTTACGGCTTTTAGCCTTTGTATTTCTTCATAATGATACAAGCGTTGTGTCCGCCGAAACCAAACGTGTTTGAGAGAGCGGCATTGACAGTGCGCTTTTGGGCTTTGCCGAACGTAAAGTTCAGGTTGTAGTCAATTTCAGGATCGTTGTCACCGTCCTCGTGGTTGATTGTAGGAGGAACGATGTCTTCTTGTACCGACTTTACGCAGAACATAGCCTCAAGGGCTCCGGTTGCACCGAGGAGGTGTCCGGTCATCGACTTTGTCGAGCTGAGGTTAAGTTTGTAAGCGTGGTCGCCGAATACACCTTGTATTGCCTTCACCTCCGACAGGTCGCCTACAGGAGTCGACGTGCCGTGCACGTTGATGTAGTCGATGTCTTCAGGTTTCATTTCAGCGTCTTCGAGAGCGTTGCTCATCACGAGTTTTGCGCCCAGACCCTCAGGGTGGGTTGCAGTGAGGTGATAAGCGTCTGCCGACATACCGCCACCGGCAACCTCAGCATAGATGTGGGCGCCGCGGGCGAGAGCGTGTTCCAATTCCTCAAAGATAAGGCAAGCCGAGCCTTCACCCATAACGAAACCGTCGCGCGAGCCGCTGAATGGGCGGGAAGCGTGCTCCGGATCGTCGTTGCGTGTCGACAAAGCGTGCATTGAGTTGAAGCCACCTACACCGGCAGGGAAGATTGCTGCTTCCGCACCACCGGTGACAACGGCGTCGGCCTTGCCAAGACGGATGGTGTTGTAAGCGTCGATAAGTGCGTGGGTTGACGAAGCGCAAGCCGAAACGGTTGCGTAGTTCGGTCCACGGTAGCCGTAGGTCATCGAAATGAGACCTGCTGCCATATCGGCAATCATTTTAGGGATGAAGAATGGATTGTACTTCGGGCCTTTGTCCTTGTTCATGGCGTAGTAGCCAGCTTCCTCCTCGAAAGTGTGCAATCCACCAATACCAGCAGCGAAGATAACGCCTACGCGGTCTTTGTTCAAGCCTTCGAATTCTTCGAGGCCGGCGTCTTTCACCGCCTCGCGGGCAGCGATAACGCCATATTGCGCGTAGAGGTCATATTTGCGGGCTTCCTTGCGGTCGAAATGGTCGGCAGAGTTGTAACCCTTTACTTCACAGGCGAATTGCGTCTTGAATAAAGAGGCGTCGAAATGCGTAATAGGACCGGCTCCGCTTACACCTTCCACTGCGTTTTTCCACGTAGTTTCGGCGTCGTTGCCGATAGGAGTGATTGAGCCCAATCCAGTTACAACAACTCTTTTAAGTTCCATTAGGGGATAAATTATTTGTTAGCGTTTTCGATGTATGCGATAGCGTCGCCTACAGTTTTGATACCTTCTGCCTGATCGTCAGGGATTGTGATACCGAATTCTTTCTCGAATTCCATGATCAATTCTACAGTGTCGAGAGAATCTGCGCCGAGGTCCTGAGCAAATGTTGCTTCCGGTGTTACTTCTGATTCGTTTACACTCAGTTTATCAACAATTATAGCCTTTACTCTTTCTGCAATTTCAGACATAACTTTTAAATTTTTTAGATTAATAAATTCTTTTGTTTCTTTTTTAGACGTGCAAAGTAAGTAATTATTATTCTAATAGAAAAATATTTAGGCTAAAAACCGCATTTTTTTGCACAAAAGTGGTGTCGTTGTGCAAAAAACAAAGCGTTTTTTCAGTCGTTTTTGGCAATTCCTGATTTCTTGGTGCTTGCTACAGCCACCACGCGTTCTATCCAGTTTTTGAAAAAACCGCACATCGTGGGGTTGCCGTCGCGCATGCGCTCCGGATGAAACTGCACGGCAAAAATTTCTCTCTCAGGCCATTCCAACGCCTCTACTACGCCGTCGACTGTAGTGCCGCTGACGGTGAGGTCGTCGGCAACGCGGTGCACGCATTGGTGGTGGTGGCTGTTGGTTGGCAGAAATTGCGTTTGAAAAAGGTTTTCAGCCATCGACCCCGCAATGAACGCCACTTCGTGGGTCGCCACTTCCGTAGGCTCTTTCTGCTGGTGTCTGGCAAATTCCGTCCCCATCTGCGACAGCATGTCTTGATAGAGCGATCCTCCGAGCGCCACGTTGATTACCTGCAGTCCGCGGCATATTCCGAGCACAGGCATGCTGCGCAGCATGCAGGCTTCGAGCAGGCCGAGCTCGTAGACGTCGCGCTGCAGCGACACCCGTCCGAGTCCGCGCACGGGCGTCTCGCGGAAGGTTTGCGGGTCGATGTCGCAGCCTCCGGTGAGCATCAGGGCGTCGGCGTCTATGCGGTCGAGCCACTCGTCGATTTGTGAACGCAGCATCAGCGGCGGCATCACCACCGGCACTCCGCCGGCTTCGATGACGGCTTCAAAATATTCCTGACGCATTCGCATGCGGTCGCGCTCGTCGACGTCGCACGAAAGTATTATTACGGGTTTTTCCATAGCGGTTTATATTATATGTTGCAAAGGTAACTATGACATCGTTTAAATCAAAGTTGTTTGCCGTCAAAAAAACGCGCCGCATCGGAGTGGATGCGGCGCGTTGG
>ULJK01002554.1_pt1 | contig 10960 bp, 9 predicted proteins | sample 1950861 | NCBI WGS metagenome assembly ULJK01 (sample SAMEA4835470, study PRJEB28245) | human gut metagenome | biome: gut microbiome; material: fecal sample | place: Denmark | collected 2008
TTCTTGCGCTCCTCTATGCTGCCCACAAACAGTGCAAACTCGGAGGGAAGGCCGTAGCGCGCCTTCACGTCGTCGAGCGTGGATTGCGCAATCTCGGCGGCAAACGCCTTGTCGCAACCCTGATAGACCACGTCGATTTTCTCCTCTGCCACGCCGTAGTAGTGCATAATCTCGCGTTTGGTGTATTGGCTCACGGCAATAACGCGGTCGGCGGAATGGCAGGCGTGGCGGAACTTGTAGTTGTAAATCTGCCGGTCAATCCAGTGGTAGTATTGTGGAGTGTGGATGAAGATAAGGTCGTGTATGGTCACCACGCTGCGGCAATTGCCGCGGACTATGTTGAGGGGCAGCTCGTTGCTGAGCCCGTGAAACAGCTCTATGCCGTCGTCACGCAGCGTGGATGTCACGCCCCACACGCGCCACAGTTGCCGCAGACGGCTCCACACGCCTTTGGGAGGGAAGCATTGTCGCAGGCTCGCAATGGTGGGTATCTCGTGCAGAAACGGCGTGCGCCGTGGGTTGGGCATGTAGAGGCGGTATTCGTTTTCGGGGTGCTGCTGCGAGAGGATGCGCAGCACGAAGCGGCTGTAGTTTCCCAGCCCTGTGCGGTTTTGTGCCGCCCGCTTGGCGTCGAATCCTATTTTCATAACTTAGAAATCGCTGAAAAGTTTTGGCTTTATCACGAGTCCCACACGCAGGCGCGAGTGAAACTTGTTGTAGTCGAGCAGGTTTTCTCCATATCCGTTGTAGTATTGCACGAAGAGAAATTGATTGTCTTTCTTGAACACTCGGTAGTTGAACTCCCAGATGGTGTTGTAGCTCAGCCGCCATCCGCGGCGCTTGATGAGCGTCAGCCCAAAGCCGAATCGCTTGTTGGGGGTGGTGTAGGTCATGCCGGTTTGGTAGATGCCGCTGTAGTCGAGGATGTCTTTGTTGTTCATGCCGTCGATGATGGGAATCCACACTTTGCCGTGAATCATGAAATTCGGGTCGATGAAGATGTTGCAGGCAAGCGAAATCTTGTTCCAGCTGCGGGAATCCACGCCGTCGCGTCCGTTTGACTCATGCTCGACGAGGAGCGTGACCTTGCCGATATAGCGGTTTTTGACAAACAGATGCTTTGCCAGACCGATTCCGGGGTTGAAGTTGAGGTCGCGCATGGGAAGCGACTCCTCGTAGATGTTCCACATGCACTTCTGCGAGTAGAAGAGAAAGAGATACGTGTTGAACGGAAGCGTACTCTTTGTGAGACGCTGCGCGATGCTCACTTGGAATTTCACGTCGCTGTTGGTGCGCGACGGGGCTTGCGGTCCTATCGATGTGCCGGTGATGAAATAATTGTCTTTGTAGAGCGTGAAGTACGGACCATTGTCAAGTTCGCGGCGCAGACTGTCGGTGTTGATCTTTTCCTGTCCAAGGTCAACAATTTGTGCGTCGGCTCCAATGGCTGAAACCACGCAGATTAGTAACGTGATGAATAACTGCCTCATTGCGATTGCAAAAATACTCATTTCCCAAGCATTGCGGCAACTTGGAAGAAGATAATAATTTTTAAAAGATCGCTTTTTGTGGCTTAATTGTCCTATAGCTCATAGTTCGACAGCGACTTGCGCAGTTCTTCAACCACGGCGGCCTTCAATTCCGCGGGGGCGACAACCATGATGCGGCTGCCTTTCGACAACAGTTCCTGGATAAAGTCGTAGGTGATGCAGAGATGGTAGTCGAAATCGCTGTAGCCGTCGCCCATGGTCTCGCGCTGGGAGGGGTGGAGCGGAAGGGCGCGCAGGTATTTGGCCTGCTCGCTGTCGGCGCGCAGCACAACGTGCTTTGCCTCGCTTTTGGTGGTCATGATGCCGAAAAAGTTCTTGAAAAACTCTTTCACGCTGATGCCGGGGTCGTCGAAATGCTCCTCAGTGAGTGTCAGGGTGTTGACGCGGTCGAGAGAATAGGTCTTAACCATGCGGTCCTTGGAGTTGTAGCCTATCATATACCAGCGTTGCTTGAAAATGCGCAGGAAGTAGGGCTCTATGATGATGCCTTCGCTTGCTTTGCTGCGGTAGAATGGAGTGTAGGAGAACTTCACCTTGCGAAACTTCTTGATGGCGTCGATCACCGTGGCGAGATAGCGGCGTGCCGACGGCACGTCTTCCAGCATCACGCGGTCGGCGATGTCGCCTGCGTCGCTGAGCATTCCGTTGATCGACATTGAGTTGATGAGCCAGCCGCTGAGCTCGCCGGTGGCGTCGGCGTTTTCGATGAAATATTCGTAGGTGGCGCTGTTGTAGGCTATCGAGATGCCGAAAATCTCCTCTATGCCGTTGCGGTAGTTGTAGAATGTGCGTCGCGCCAACGGCTCGCCTCCGGAGATGTCGGAGGCGAGCCACAGGTCGTTGAGCTCGGCGCGCGACAGGCGGCCGTGGCGCTCTATGGTTTCAAGCAGCCAGATATATTTGTTCAGCAGGTTGCGCGACATTCCTGGCTATTTGTTTCTTTTGATTAAGAATGCCAGACCTACCACGGTGAGCGCTGCGTTGATGAGCAGCAGCTCGAAGCCTATCTGATAGCCGTTGAACCATGCCTCGCTGTTTTTCTGAAGAACGAGGCTGATGAGCGGTGCTGCGATGCAGACCACTGGGACAAGTTTGTCGTTGACGGGCTTCTTGCATGCCATGCCAAACACAAACATACCGAGAATCGGGCCGTAGGTGTAGGAGGCAAGTGAGTAGACGGCGTTGATGGCGCTGTCGTTGTTGAGGGCGTTGAACACGATGATGGTGACAATCATCAACACCGACATGGCAACGTGCACTTTCTTGCGGGTGCTTGTCAGATGGGCGTCGTCCTTCTTCTTGTCGGCTTGGAGAATGTCGACGGTGAATGAGGTGGTCATGGCCGTGAGGGCGGAGCCGGCGGCGGAGTATGACGCTGCAATGAGGCCGAGGATAAACAGGATGCCGATTATTATCGGGAAGCCGTCGCTCCAGGCAATTGCGCCGAAGAGGGCGTCGGGCTTCTCGGTGTGGATGCCGTTGCGGTCGGCATACATGTAGAGAAGGGTGCCGAGCACGAGAAACAGCCCGATGACGAAGATTTGCATGAAGTTGGCAACAATCATATTCTTTTGTGAGTCGCGGAAGTTCTTGCAGCTCATTGTGCGTTGCATGAGGTCTTGGTCAAGGCCGGTCATGGCTATAAGCATAAACACTCCGGCGAGAAATTGCTTCCAGAAGTAGTGGGCGTCCGATGGATTGTCGAAGAAGAATATCTGGCTGGTCTTGTCGGCGATAACGGCGCCGGGAAGGTCGGCGATGCCCATGTCGAGGCGGCCGGCGATGACCACAACGCAGCAGATCAGAGAGCCTACAAGGCAGATGGTCTTAAGCGAGTCGGTCCAGATGAGCGACTTGACGCCGCCCTGGTAGGAGTAGAGCCAGATGAGTGCCACGGTGAGAATGACGTTGACGGAGAACGGTATGCCGAACGAATCGAAAACAAGCGACTGGAGCACAACGCAGACAACGAAGAAGCGCACCGACGCGCCGAGCATCTTGGAGATGAAGAAGAACCATGCGCCTGTGCGGTAGCTTGCAAGACCGAAGCGGTTTTCAAGGTAGCCGTAGATGCTGACAAGGTTCATACGGTAGAACATCGGTATCAGCACAAGCGAGACGAGCAGTGCGCCGACAAAGAAGCCGAGCACCATCTGCATGTAGGAGTAGCCGTTGGCGGCGACGGCGCCGGGGACGGAGATGAATGTGACGCCTGAAATCGGCGCGCCGATCATAGCTATCGCAACAAGATACCACGGCGATTTGCGGTTGCCGGTGAAGAAGCCGGCGTTGTCGGCCTTGCGGCCGGTTATCCATGAGATGACAAACAGCAGTAGGAAATAAAACGCGATTGTCGCGAGGATTATCCAAGGAGTTGACATAAGTTTTTCGGTGTTTTGTTATAAGTGATTGAATTGTTGATTATTCTGCATAAAGAAGATATGGACGGCGCTGTGCCTTGAACTTCTCGACGTCCGACTGCCATGTGGCTTTGATTTCTTCGGCGCTCTTGCCTTCCTTTATCATTTTGCGGATGTCGCCGCGACCTATGAGCAGCTCGAAGAACGGACGGAAGAAGTGGTCGTCAAGATTGAGGTTACGGTAGGCGTCGATGAGGTATTCGAGGTTTATGCCTTTGGCAATGACTTCTTCGTCCGACAGACCTGACAAGTCAACACCGTAGCACAGCTTGTTGAGTTGTGGCGGATTCTTGGCGCCGCTGATGCTGCGCGGTGTGAACGAGAACGAATAGCCCTTCATGTTGGGATGCCCGTAAATCTGGAATGGCTTCGTCGTGCCGCGCCCGAGGCTGACCGGGGTGGCTTCGAAATAGCACATCGACGGATAAAGATAGATGGCGTGCATGTTGGGGAGGTTGGGCGACGGTGCGATAGGCAGCACGTAGCGGCTCTGATGGGTGTAGCCCTTGCACTTTATCACGGTCAACGGCACTTTCTTGCCGCCCTTGAGCCAGCCTTCGCCGTTTGCCATTGTGGCAATCTCGCCCATTGTGAGGCCGTGCACGATGGGTATCGGAAGGCGTCCTACGCCTGATTCGTATTTCATGTCGAGGATCGGACCGTCGACATACATGCCGTTGGGGTTCGGACGGTCGAGAACCATAAACTCCTTGCCGTATTTGACGGCGGCGTTCATAAGGTCGACCATCGTGCAGTAGTAGGTGTAGAACCGCAGGCCTACATCCTGGATGTCGGTGACGATGATGTCGAATTTTGCCATTATTTCCTTCTTGGGCTCGCGTTTGTTGCCGTCGTAGAGAGAGGCGATGGGGATGCCGGTCTTGGGGTCGATGCTGCTCTTCACGTGTTCGCCGGCGTCGGCATTGCCGCGGAAGCCGTGTTCGGGAGAGAAGATTGTTGTGACGTTGACGCCTTTGCGCAGCATGATGTCGAGCACGTGCTCGTTGCCAACCATGCCGGTGTGGTTGCTCAGAAGCGCTACGCGCTTGCCTTTCAGCAACGGGATGTATTCACTTGTCTGCTCTGCGCCGACACTGATTGCTGCCTGTGCCGTCAAGGTGCTCATTGCTACCGTCAGGACTGTCAGGATGATTGATTTTAAGGACTTCATAATGGTTTGGTTATGGTTCTTGTGTTTAATAGTTGTGAAAGCTGGGACTCGGCATAATCGTCAATAGGTGACGTCGTTGTGCGTTCGCTTTGCTTTATCTGTGCAAACATACGCAAAAATCCTCAAAAATTGCGTCTACAAATCTTAAAGATTGTTGATGTGCTGCCCTTTTCCCGTTTTTTATGAAAAATGGCAGGCGGCAAGTTGCACAACCGTTGCAGCTTGCCGCCTGTAGATTGTCAGCCGTGCGGCTCTATGCCTCGGCTTCTGTCTGGGCGCGAACGCAGTCAACTACGTTGACGATGTAGTCGCACAGACGCTCGCTCTCGCAGATGATGTCCATATAGTAGATGCCTTCCTCATACGGGTAGATCTTGTGGTTGATGTTGTCCACATTCTCCGAACGGAGGGCATTGCGGTAGTTGTTGATTTCACGCTCTTTGTTGTAGGAAATCATGATATGCTTCTCGTCGGCGTTCTCGATGTCGCGGAGCAGCAGTATCATGTTCTCAAGGGCCTCGGAGGTGTATTTAAACATCGTGTCGATGTTGGCTGAGACTATCTGGTTGAATGTGACTTTTGCCTCGTGCTGGCGCACCATGGTGCGCGCAAGGTTGTTGCAGCTGTCGGCGATGCTCTCTATCTCGCTGACAATGCTGAGCATCGACGAGATACGCATTTTGCCTTCATAGCTCAGTCGGCCGTCGACAACGCGGTTGAGGTAGTTGGCTATCTCTATCTCCATGCGGTCGGAGATTTCCTCATATTTGCCGATGCGTGAAAAAAGCTTGTTGAATTCCTCGGTCTCGGGCTTGATGTGGCGCAGCGACTTGACCATGCCGAACATACGGTTGACGCGGTCGGCGTAGACCTCAATCTCTCGCTGTGCCTGGGCAATGTTGAGCTCGGCGGCGTTGAGCATGCCTCGGGAGATGTATTTGAGCTGGAACTCGTCCTCTTCTTTGTGCTTGGGCTTGATGAGGAAGTTGCAGATTTTCACGTAGTATTCGGTCAACCAAATCATGATGACTACGTTGATAAGGTTGAATATCGTGTGGAAAACCGACAGTCCGAACGACATTGCGGCTGCGCCGGCGATGACGGGATTGCCTGGCCCTATCTTGGCTGTGATGGTGATTACAAGCGAAATCAGTGGGTAGATGAAAATCAGTGCCCACACGGTGCCGAAGCAGTTGAAAAGCAGATGCCCGAGGGCGGCTTTCTTTGCCGCGGAGTTACCGCCGAGGGAGGCGAGAATTGGGGTGATTGTGGTGCCTATGTTGCTTCCGAGCACCATCGCGCAGCCCATCTCAAACGTTATCCAGCCCTTGCCGCACATAATCATCACGATGGCAAACGACGCTGCCGACGATTGGATTATCATAGTGATGACGATGCCGACAAGCACGAAAATAACCACCGACGCAAAGCCCATATCGGCGTAATGGGCAAGGAATTCGAGCGCGTTGGCGTCAAGCTCGGGCACGTTCTCGCTGATGAGTTGCAGGCCTAAGAAGAGGAAGGAGAAGCCGATAAGAAATTCGGCTATCGACTTGTAGTTGCTTTTGCTTGAGAATAGGAAGGGGGTGGCGATACCGATAAGAGGCAGGATGAAGGCGTTGACGTTGACCTGGCCGCCGAAGATGGAGATTATCCAAGCGGTGAAGGTGGTGCCTACGTTGGCGCCCATGATGACGGCCATGGAGTCGGCGAGCGACATCAGTCCGGCGTTCACGAAACTGACAACCATCACTGTCGAGGCCGACGAGGATTGAATCAGTGCTGTGATGAAGATACCGGTTATCAAACCTGCGAAACGGTTCTTTGTCATTGCCGACAAGATGTTGCGCATTCTGTCGCCGGCAGTCTTCTGCAGGCCTTCACTCATTATTTTCATTCCGTAGAGGAACAACCCTACCGCTCCAATAAGCGATAGAAAATCCAAGAAAGAATAATTCATCGGTCTTCGGTGTAAGTTTTTACAGGGTACAAAGTTAAGGCATAGAAATCAAAAATCCCTTAACTTTGGTTCATAAAAAACACTTTTTTTTTAGAAAATATCCGACTTTTGCCCTGGGGGGGCTTCTCTGACCCTCTTTTGGGACTCTGTTTCTTTGGCACATATTCAAGGACAAGAGTCTTACAAAAGACTCTGCCAGGACAAGACTCCACGAATGGTATGACAAGGTTACGGAATCCACATTGAGAGAAATAAAGTCTGTCAGGGACACCATAAAGACGTGCGAGGACGAAATACTCAATTACTTCATTTCGCGCGCTACCAACGCATCGGCAGAATCGCTCAATTCCAAGCTGAAGGCTTTTAGCCAACTGCGTGGGGTAAGGGATATTTCGTTCTTTTTCTATCGGGTATCGTTGGTGTTTGGTTATCCCTGCCACGGACTTTGTCGGGTGAGCCGAATATCCACCGAATTACGTCACTTTATTTGTGCCCTGATCCGGCTAAGACTTGCCTGTGTTATGCCTAAATAGGTAGCAATGTTTCCCAACGGCAACCGTTGCAACAAATCGGGTTCTTTCTCTAACAACTCTTTGTACCGTTCGGAAGCAATGGCGGACAACATGGAAATCAGCCGTTCCTCGGTGGCAAGCAATTCCATCTCCGCATAACGCCGTCCCCAATTGGCAATATGCAAGTCTTCCGAAAATAATTCTTTCAGCTTTTTCCTCTCCAATACGTATAAGACAGAATCTTCCATCAGCTCCATCGTCTCATATCCCGGCTCATCGTTCACGTATCCTTTCATAGAAACAATGGTCGCACCTTCTTTGCCAACCCAAAAGGTAATTTCTTTCCCGTCCACCGAAGTGTAAGCGCGAACAATGCCTTTCTTGATGAAAAAGATATCCTTTTCTATCTTGCCGCTTTCCAACACGCGGAATCCTTTGGGGTACGAAACCTCAGTCAGGCATTGCCGCAATCTATCCAAAGACGCATCCGGCATGGCATATCTTTGATTGATGATTTCCTTTATATCCATAACTCTTTGTTGTATTCGGTGTGCAAAATTATAAAATAGCACATAGAAACGGGAATGAACGGCTGTTTTTTGCCAAATGCAAAATCAGTTTTTACCAAATGCAAAAAGCCATTAGAGATTACTTGCTTACTTTTACACCTGAATTTAGTAAATTATATGTATGAATTGGATAATCTTATTATTGGCAGGATTGTTTGAGGTGAGCCTTACTTTCTGTTTGGGTAAAGCGAGAGCAGCGTCAGGACTTGCTTTTTATCTGTGGGGTAGCGGCTTCTTGGCTTCCACGGTATTGAGCATGACCCTGCTTGCCAAGGCGGTTCAGACTTTACCTTTGGGAACGGCATACGCCATTTGGACGGGTATCGGGGCGGTTGGCACGGTCTTGATAGGGATATTCGTCTTCAAGGAGCCGGCCACTCCCATCCGTCTTTTCTTCCTGTTCACGCTCATTGCTTCCCTGATAGGATTGAAAATCGTGTCATACTGAAAGGAGGCGGAAGATGAAGTATGAATTGAGGGAGAACCTAGGCATTCCGGCGCCTCTGCTGGCGCTGATGACAGTAGCTACCGGGCTTTCCGTTGCCAACTGCTATTATAACCAGCCTCTGTTGGGCAGCATGGTTAAGGATTTCGCGGTAAGCGACTTTTCCGCCAGCATGGTGGCGACATTGACCCAGATAGGCTATGTGGCAGGGCTTGTATTTGTCATTCCGCTTGGCGACCTGGTTTCACGAAAGAGACTGATATTGACCAATTACATCGTTTCTTCGTGCGCTTTGTTTGCTATAGCACTCGCCCCTAACATCTATTGGGTGTGGGGCGCATCATTGCTTGCCGGGGCATCTTCGGTCATGCCGCAGTTCTTCATTCCGTTGGTGTCGTATAATTCAGCTCCGGACCACAAGGTGCGCAACGTGGGGATTATACAGTCCTGTTTGCTCATAGGCATTCTTGGGTCACGAGTATTCAGTGGTTTTCTCGCCGATATATGGGGATGGCGTTCTGTCTATTTTGTGGCTTGCGTGTTTATGCTCGGGTGTTTTCTGATGATTCACAAAATGTTGCCCGTTTTGCCTGCACGTTCACAAGAAAGTTATGCAGGGCTGATGAAATCCTTGTTGCGTCTGTTTTTCAAATACCCGTACTTGCGTATCGCGTCGTTGAGGGCGGCATTGGCTTATGGCTCGTTCTTTGCCTTGTGGAGTTGCCTTGCTTTCCGAATGAAGCAAGAGCCTTTCTTTGCAAGCGATGATATTATCGGAGCACTCGGTTTGTGCGGATTGGCAGGCGCATCTACGGTGGTTTTCATCAGCGGATATATCCAAAAGTATGGCGCAAGATTCTTCTCCATTGTCGGAGGATGCGTCATCTTGTTTGCATGGTTGTTGGCATTTTGGGGAAATGACAGTTACTTGTGGATGATAATCGCCATTCTCTTGATTGATGCCGGAATGCAAAGCATCCATTTGTCAAATCAGACCAGCGTGGTCGTTCTTGACGCATCCGCCATCAACCGGGTCAATACCGTTTATATGACCATTTATTTCTTAGGAGGTTCTGCCGGTACATTTGTTTCAGGTCTATTCTGGCAACATTATGGATGGATGGGTGTGGTAGTGGTAGGAGTTGCCTTTACCGCAGCTTCCTTGCTTGCTAATTGCCTTAAATTAACAGACAAATTCTTTAGACGTTCAAATTAGGACACAACGCCACTTTCCCCATTGGGGATTGAGATTCAAAAGCCTCGAAAAAACGGATTTTTTTGAGGCTCTGAAGGTCTGTCGAAAAAAAGTAATGGGCTTCGTTGTCGAAGCCCATCCATACCAATGAAAAAATTGTTTGTAAAAACCCGTTCTGTGTTCCCACACATTTTTTTGATGCTCTGTGCAGGGCATTAGCCCTAATATATCTTGCAAAAAATTGTTTTATATAATTGTTTTTGTACTACTATGACTTGCTTCTTCACGAAAGGTTTAAAGACGGGGTGAAATTTTTTTAAATTTTTTTCGCTCAGCAGAATGGTCGCTTAAGCGCAGTGATGTCGCATCCGCCGTTGCGAGCCATTTCCTGGGCTATGAAGAGTCCGATGCAGCGGGTCATCAGAATGTCGTCGTGATGGCCGTCCTTGGCGCCGAAAGTGCCGTTGGGCTTGCGCTCGTAGGTCTGAAGCTCGTCGACGGCGCCGCTGTCGCGCTCGGTGTAGCTGCCGTCGCGCACGGCTGCCACAAGATTGTTGACAATCAGCGGTTTGGTCTGACGGTTGGTGTGGAATCCCGGACGCATTGCCGTGCTGCCTTCTCCGCTGCGGCGGTAGTACACGTTGTCATAGTAGTCGGCGATTTCGTCGAGGATATATCCTGAATTCTCGCCCTCGGTGCGCTCGGTCTCTATGGTGTTGCTCTCAACGATGAGCAGGGCTTTGCGGTAGTAGGTGGCTATCTGGCTGGCGTTCCACGCCAGAAGGTCGTGGTCGGTGTGGCCGCGCCATTGGGCCACGATTTCCGGACGGTTGCCGTCGCCGTGGCGGTCAACGACGGCTATCACGCTGTAGTCGCTTGTGTCGCTGCGGCCGCCTATGTCCACAATGGTGAGATAACGGTCGGTGGATACGCTCTGCTCGGGGTGTTTCCAGATTTTCAGACGTCCGGCGCTGTCGGCGGTGAAATGCACGTTGCGGAGTGCCTCGCGCCCTTTCACGGCATTGCCGCAAATCTCGCCGGTCGATGCCGGTTGGCGGCATTCTGTGCGCAGACGCGCGATGCCGTCGGTGTCAAATACGCCGCGGTCGGTGGCGGTAAACGCTTCGTCGGCGGTCGA
>ULJK01017368.1_pt1 | contig 10912 bp, 10 predicted proteins | sample 1950861 | NCBI WGS metagenome assembly ULJK01 (sample SAMEA4835470, study PRJEB28245) | human gut metagenome | biome: gut microbiome; material: fecal sample | place: Denmark | collected 2008
TTGATTCTTTATTTTGTTCTTCTTCACAAATTTAGTTACTTTGTCGTTAACAACAAATTTTTGGCAACGATTATTGCTATGGACAACAAATTTTTTATATTTTTACTCGCCGTTGTTTGCGTGATTGCCTTCTCGATGCCGGCGGCGGCAGAGGTGAGTTTGTCGACAATCCGGGAAAAGGCCGACCGATTCTATCAGCATGAGGAATGGGCGAACGCTCTCGCTATGTTTCGCGCCATTCTGGAGCGCGAGCCTACCGACATGCAGACCTACGGACGCTCGGTGACTGTCTATGGCGCAATCAGCAATCCCGAAGAGCAGATGGAGCTGCTCGAGGCAACGCAAAGATACGCGCTGCCGCTCGACAGCCTGTTTGATGAGGTGAAAATATCGGCGTTTGAAATCGGACGCCCAGTCATCCTTGAGGATTTCATGATTCTCGTAAAGGAAAAACAGCCGTGGCTGAAACGCAACATCAACATCCGGCTGGCGCGGCTGTATGATTCGCGCAACAATGCCGAGAAAATGATTGAGATGAGCGACACGCTGCTTGCCGTCAACCCCGACGATCCGTCGATGCTCCGCATCAAGGCGCGCGGATACATGCTGCTCGACCGCTACGATGAGGCGGTGGCTGTCTACAAGCGCATAATCGGTCTCAATCCGAAGGATGTCGACGCGATGCTCAACATCGGGGTCTACTATTTCTCGGAATTCGACACACGCAAGCTTGCGCATTCTTCACCGGAGGCCGACGAAGCCCGGAAATATCTCGGCATGGCATACCGTCTGAATCCAACCGAGCATCTCCGCTCGATGCTCTACCGTCTGAACGGAGGAAAGTGACGATGCTGCGGGTGTGCCCGATGCGTGGATTGTAGTAACCTTTTTACGGATTCTTCCGCGTCCGTCTTGACGCAGAAGGCAAATATGTTTATTTTTGCAGCAACAAAAAAACAGTCTGCCTTATGGATACGGAAATCCTTCAAATCAACACGATAGACAGTTACAACAGTTTGTTCGGACTGGAAACACGCCATCCGTTGGTGGCTGTTGTCGACCTTGCCGACGCCACACGTTTTCCCTCCCATTTCACAATGAATTACGGCATATATGCCTTGTTTCTGAAACAGACGCGCTGCGGCGACATCCGCTACGGGCGCCAGACCTACGACTATCAGGAAGGCACGGTCACAAGTTTCGCTCCGGGACAGGTGGTCGAAGTCAATATGGAGCCGGGATTCAAGCCGAAAGCTCGCGGACTGCTTTTCCATCCCGACCTTATACGGGGCACGTCGTTGGGGCAGGGCATCAAGAACTATTCGTTTTTCGACTACTCTTCGGCTGAGGCGCTGCATCTCAGCGACGAGGAGAAGGTGCTGTTCAGCAACTGTCTTGACCAGATAGCAACTGAAATCGAGCGGCCCATCGACAAGTTCAGCCGTCGCCTGATTGCGCGCAACATCGAGTTGCTGCTCGACTACTGCATGCGTTTCTATGCCCGGCAGTTTGAGACTCGTTCCGTTGTCAACCACGGAGTCCTTGCGCAGTTTGAGACGCTTCTCGACGAATATTTCGCAAGCGGACGCACGCAGTCGGAGGGGCTGCCGTCGGTTAAGTTTTTTGCCGACAAGGTGTGTCTGTCGCCAAACTACTTCGGCGATTTGATTAAGAAGGAGACAGGAAAGACGGCGCAGGAATACATACAGGACAAAATAATTGCGCTCGCAAAGGAGCTGCTGCTCGGTTCAGAAAAGACCATCAGCGAGATTTCGTATGAATTGGGTTATCAGTATTCCCAGCATTTCAATCGCATTTTCAAGAAGAATGTCGGGCAGACACCGAATGAATATCGTAAACTGCAGGCATAAAATGACAGTCGTGCAGCACAACAGCACCGCCGCCGTGACATCGGCTGCCGACGCCCCGTCGCGCCTTTGCCACTATGCCGTGGCGATGGAAATCCGTGGCGATTTCGCATGCCGATGCTGCGACTACGCCGACGCGCGGATGTCGTTTTTTCCGCCGGGCGAGGCGATGCCGGTGGCTGCCGATGCACGGGTGCTGTCGTTCCACAAATCGCTGTCGCTGCAACCGCCGCTGCGTGGCGTATTCTCCGACTACGCATTTTTCGGCTACCGCTATCCACGAGAGTCGCTTCACATCTCGCTGCGCGAGAAAAGCGTGGTAGACCGACTGTTTGATGCCGTGGCTGGGATTCTCTCTGACAACACTGGCGATTCCAAAGATTCATTGCTTGCTGAAAAAATCAACTTGTTGCTTGCCAACTGCCGGCGCTTTTATCAGCGGCAGTTTATCCTGCATGAGGATTATTGCGCGATGTATGTGGCAGAAACCGAAAAGGCGGTTGACCGGTTCTATGCCGAAGGCCACGGGTGCGACGTGCCGCCGATAGGGTTGCCGGCACTGGCGCTCGGCGTTTCCGAGACATATTTGGCAAGTGTTGTGCGCTTTTCAACGGGTAGGACGTTCCGTGAATTTGCGCAGCTGCGTCAGTTGCGCGTCGCCAAGATGCTTCTTGTCGACACCGACCGCCCCGTGGCCGACATCGCCCGGTCGCTCGGCTTCCCGTCGGCAGAGTGCTTTGAGAAGTTTTTCCGCCTCGTTGCAGGCTCTTCAGCTTCCGATTTCCGCCGCTTCCGCTGCTGACCCTAAAAAACATACCGTCCCGGCAACTTTGACGCTGCCGGGACGGTTGTATTTGTAGGATGGTTGCCGATGCTATCTGACAATCACCTTTTCAGTCGCTGTTGCCGAACGCACAATGTAGCAGCCTGGAGCGAGCGTAGACACGTCGCTGCGCTGCATCCGCTCGGCGACACGTGCTCCGCTGAGGTTGTAGACGGTCACCAATGCATTGTCGGCGATTTCCACGGCGCTCACACCGCTTTACTCGGTCGACACTGCGATGCGGTCCACATGGATGTTGTAGCCGTAGTCGGAATAGCCTTTCAGAGCCACGCAAACTACGTTGCCGCTGAGGGGATATGAGTATTCCTTCCATCCGGTTGTGCCGTTGTCGCGCATAATCGGGTCGCCGAGGGTCTGTACGCTGCCGTCGGCGGCGATGGCGCAAGGTGTCAGCGAGTCTTCGGTTGCGAACGTGCCGCTATAGTGATAAACCGAGAAGTTGAAATATGCCTGCTGTCCGCCCACGGCTATCGCCGGAGAGACGATTGTCGACACTGTGCCTTTGGCCACGTTGGTGGAGTAGCAGCAGAACGAGATGAGACCGCCTGTTCCGTCGGCATCCTGTGTCTTCGGATCGTTGCCTGCGGTGAATGTGTCCCATGCCGCGCCCACACACCATGTGTGCTGGCACGTTCCTCCGTCAAACGATTCTTTGAACGGCATTGCCAATGCGTCGCCGAGAATCACGCTGTTGCTTGTCGCCGCGGAGGCAGCGCCGCTCTCGTTGGCGGCGGTGACTTTATATTCAGTCAATGAATATTTGCCTTTCTGCAATCCTGTCAGCGACGTTTCTGTTGTCGCTTCGGCAACAACCACTCCGTCGTTGCGCTCCACGCGGTAGGTGAGGTTGCCAACGTAGCCGCCGTTCTTGCCCGCTGTCGGTGCTGTCCACGACAATGTGGCTTCTCCTCCGTCGACACGCAGCGACACATTTTCTGCCGGCATCGGTTGGTCGACGCCCACCTGTGTCTTCACGCGCGACTGAAGTCCGTAGCCTTTCGCGTTGTCTGCCGTCACAACGATGCGCGCCGTGCCGTCGGGCAGTGTCAGCGGTAGGCTGACGAGTTCTCCAGGATTTTTGCCGCTTATTGTCACTGTGTCGACACCCTCGATGGCGATGCGGACGTTGAGTGTACCCTCAAGAGCCGCTCCGCCGAAGGTTTTTTCCGGCATGCGGAAACTCAGTGTGCCCTCGCGGCGTGCGCCGGTGGAGGTGTATGCAAGGTCGGTCACGCAGTCGGGGGCTGCGTTGACGGGATTCTCAAAATAGATGCCGAGAAACTGCGCCTGCGAATTGCTCGACACGGCCGTTGCCTTGGCGGTGGCTGTGTCGATCTCATAGAGGCGCATCGTGTTGTCGACCGACGAGCCAAACCAATACAGCTTGTCGTTGCGGTAGTCGAACGCCATGCTTTGCGAATAGCGCGGGGTGACGCCTGTGAATCCTATCTTTGTCAGCGCGCCGGTGGCGGCGTCAAGGCGATACAGCTCGCCCTTCACGTTGAGGGCATACCCCTGGCCGTTGCGGTCGAAGGCAAGCGCTGCCATCGTTATGATGTCGTTGTAGTACGAGCGTATGAACGTTGAGGTGGCTGTTGTCTCGTCAAACGTGCCAAACTCCGTATACGACTCCGTCCACTCGTTGGCAAAGAAGCAATACATCTTGTTGTCGGCAGGATTGTAGGCAATGCTGCCTGCTAAATTGTGGATGTTGGTTATCGGCGCAATTTCCGACATGATGTCCAGGTCGGGCTCGTAGGCAATCAGATGTCCGTGCAGCTTTACAGCGGCGTCGGTGTCGGCATTGGCTGTCGACTCAATGTAGTAAGTGCCGTTTTTGTATGCTGCCGACTCGATTTGGAAATCGGTGCTTAGAACCACCGGTTTCGCATCGACCGTGTATCCGAAAAAGCGGTACAGTCCAAGACCCGCTGTCTGCTGTTCTGCGGTGGTCCACGCCTTGTTGCTCACCATCGATCCGAACACCATCGGTTCGTTGTCGACCACAAGGCAATTGTCGGCGCTGTCAAGCAGACGCTCCGCGTTGGCGGAAACAATCGACAACGCCGCCACCGCGCCAAGGAAAAAACGATTGTTCATAAGTCTTATTTCTTAATGAAACGAGCTACTGATTTTCCTGCGCCGCTCTCTGTTGCCACGAAATAAGTTCCGGCAGCGAGATGCGACACGTTGAGGCTTGTCTGTGTTCCGTCGACCATCTTGAAGCCAACTTTCTGGCCGTTGGCGTTGTAGATGCTGACGCTGCTGATTGTCGCGTCGGAGCTTACGGTTATCGTTTCCTCGGCAACCGTCGGATATGCCTTGACTGCTGAGTCTGTCGCTATTTCAGCCACAGCGCCCTCTTCTGGATTGAAGTCTACTTTTGAAAGTTCGGCGCGGTTGTTGTCATCGCCCAGTCCGAGCTGTCCGTAGCGGTTGAATCCCCACGACCATACAGAGCCGTCGATCTGGACGCCAACAGAATGATAGAAACCTGCGGCAACAGTCTGCCATTGCGCCGTGCCTATCTGTGTCGGTGTGTCAATATTTCTGTTTGTGCCGTTGGCAAGCTCTCCGTGGAGGTTGTAGCCCCATCCCCAAAGAGTGTAGTCGTCCTTGATGACGAGCACATGCATATCGCCGACAGAATATGACAACACTTTGTCGAACGCCTTCATGGGTTTGCCGTCTGTCTTGCCTTCAACAGCGCGCCCGAGAGCCGACTCGTCGTTGTTTCCCCAAGTCCACAGCGAGCCGTCGGCTTTCAATGCCGCCGACATCTTCAAACCAGCCTGTACTTGAGTCCAGTCGGTGTCTTCGCCCACTTGTTGCGGAGTTGTGAATATAGTGGTGGAACTGCTGTTCACCTGGTTCTGCGAGTTGTCGCCCCATGCCCACAATGTGCCGTCGGCTTTCACCGCAGTGCTGTGGTAGTAGCCCGAAGCGCAGTCGAGCCAACGCTCGTCGCTCACTTTCTCAGGAGCCATCGCGCACTCTTTCATCTCGCTGTCGGCGCCAATGCCGAGTTGCCCGGTGAGGTTCTTGCCCCACGCCCACAATGTGCCGTCGGTATGAATACCTAACTATTGTTGTCGAGCGGCCTTTCACCACCGCCCATTTGGCATCGTCCACCTTTGTCGGCGTGTAGATGCCGCTGTATGTTCCTACGCTGACCAATCCCAATTGTCCGTAAGCATTCTGACCCCAGGCATAGAGAGCGCCGTCGGAGGCGATGGCATAAGAGTTGTAGATAGTGGCGGTCACTGATCGGAATTTAACGCCATCCTTTTCTACGGGCTTGAACGTGGTGGCGTTGTAGTGGTTGTCGCTTATCTCGCTGTCGAAGTAGTGCCCGTCGCCGAGTTGCCCGGCGTCGTTTTTTCCACTCACGTAGATTTTGCCGTCTTTTGTGAGAAGCATCGTGTGGTCGCCAGCTGCAATGCGCGTCACCTCGGCTGAGTTAGCGTCAATACCTGCCGCAACAGCCGCAATCAAAAGGAGAGTAGATAATATTTTCATATTTGAAAATATTAGTGGTTTTAATTCGGTGGTAAAGATACGTAATTATTGCGATGCAATGTCGTAAAAAAGCGCAAAAAGAAACTTTTTTCTTGAAAAAAGTTTCAATCGTTTGTTTGTAATTAAAAAATCGCTATTTTTGTATAGGAAAAACGTTATAATTATGGGATTTTTTAATTTTTTCAATCATCACTCTTGGTTGGGTGGCAATGATGACAACGACGATTTAAACTACAACGACAATGAAGGCACAAAATTCGTTGTCGGAGGCGACGAAGGCGGCAAGTTCTTAAACCACTGCGGAGGAAATATGTGGATGGACTCCGACGGAGATCTGAATGTGCGCACCGGCGACCATTCATGGATGGATATGAACGATGGCGACATCTTCTTCGGATAGACGCAAACCGCTCGTCGCAGAATATCCAAAAAATCATAAAATTATACGCTAAGTCGTGGCAAATACTTACTTTTGCACAAAATTTTGTCAGACAAATGTTGAAGCGTATAATTCTATTCCTGATGTTGGCAACGGCGGCATGTGCCTTTGCTGAAACTGACGGACTGCCTTCTCCGCGCAACAAGACCTATCATGGTTACTATTATTTTCGCACGGAGCAGGGCGACAGCGCGCTGATGCTCGTAATCAACAACATCACTGTTTTTCCTCCCGAACGTTTTAAAAACAAAAATCAGGAGCAGTTCTATTGGCGCACCGTCCGCGACGTGCGCAAGGGGCTGCCTTATGCCAAACTTATATCCGCCACCGTAATCGAGACGTATGAATACATTGAGACTCTGCCCACAACGAAAGAACGCGAGGCTTATCTGAAGAGCATGGAGCGCGATGTGTTCAACCAATATAAGCCTGAACTGAAGCGGTTCTCGCGTCAGCAGGCGCGTGTGCTTGTGAAACTCATCAACCGCGAGACAAACCAGAAGTCATACGGCATCATTAAGGCGTTTTTAGGCACGTTCCGTGCGTCGTTCTATCAGGCGTTCGGACGGCTCTTCAATGTCAATCTGAAAGCTGACTGGCATCCGGCCACCGACGAGACCGACGCGATGATCGACCGCATAGCCACGCGTATAGAGCAGGGACTGCTGTGAGGAAACGCCGACGGAGGTTTGCGTATTACGATTGTTTGGGCTACTTTTGAAACGATAAAAATTATCTTATAAAGATGAATACAATAGAACTTGTCAACACTCTGCCGCGGGTGTTTGCCGGACAACCGGGCATCCAGTCGGAAGTGTGGTTGAAGACGCTCCGGTTTGAGCGCGGAAAAAAATATCTGATTTCGGCGGAAAGCGGTTGCGGAAAGTCGTCGCTGTGCGCATATCTCTACGGCTACCGCAAGGACTATGAAGGCACGTTCCTGTTTGACGGTCGCTCTATAGACGAGCTGACCGTGGAGGAGTGGTGTGACGTGCGACGTCGCCACATTGCCTATCTGCCGCAGGAGATGCGACTGTTTCCTGAGCTTACAGCTTTGGAAAATGTGGAGCTGAAGAACCGGCTTACCGGACATAAGACAACTGCCGAGATCCGCAGCCTGTTCGAGCGGCTGGGGGTTGCCGACCGCGCCGACCGTCCGGTGGGAAAATTGTCGATAGGACAGCAGCAGCGAGTGGCAATAATACGCACGGTGTGCCAGCCGTGCGACTTTTTCCTGCTCGACGAGCCGGTGAGCCACCTCGACGAGACAAACAACCGTATCGTTGCCGACATTATCACCGAGGAGGCGGCACGCATTGGCGCGGCTGTCATTGCTACATCGGTGGGCAACAATCTTGACATCGCAGTGGAGGAGGCACTGAAGTTATGAGAAATCCGTTGATGTGGAAACTGCTGCGCAAGCATATCAGCAAGGCGCAACTCATAGGTTTCGCTATTGCAAACATGGTGGGTTTGACAATCGTGCTGCTCGGTCTGCAGTTCTGGCAGGACGTGCGTCCGGTGTTTGAAGACGAGGACAGTTTCATCCGTAAGGACTATCTTGTGGTGACAAAGAGCATCGGCACGGCGTCGATGGTGAAAAGTATGCTCGGAGGAACTGACGCCAACGCTTTCTCGGAAAGCGAGATTGCCGACCTCGAGCGGCAGCCGTGGATGCGCAAGGTGGGACGGTTCTCGACCACCAATTATAAGGTGATGGGAAATCTGGGAATCAGCGGACGCTCCGTGAGCCTGCACACATATATATTTTTCGAGTCGGTGCCCGATGAGTTTATCGACACGAAAAACATAAAATGGGGATTCGACGCCGACAGCCCGCGTCCGGTGGTGCCAATTCTGTTGTCAAAGGACTATCTGTCGCTCTACAACTTCGGATTTGCGGCGTCGCAAGGCATGCCGCAACTGAGCGAGGACATGGTGGGCAAGGTGCCTATCATGCTTGCCGTCACCGCGACCGACGGTCATCAGGAATACATCGAGGGACGCATCGTGGGATTCTCAAACCGGCTGAACACGATTATCGTGCCTGAAAGCTTTATGCAATGGAGCAACGCGCGCTATGCGCCGGAGGTCAACGTGCAGCCGTCGCGGCTCATCCTCGAGGTGAGCAAGCCCGGCGATGTGGCTATTGAAAAATATATGAAGAAGCACGGCTATGAGATTGCCGGCGACAAGATGAACTCCAACAAGGCGAGCTATATGCTGACCGTGATTATGGGCATCGTGATAGCCGTGGGGCTGGTAATCAGCCTGCTGTCGTTCTTTATCCTTATCCTGAGCATCTATCTGCTGTTGCAGAAAAACACAAGGAAGCTGCAGGACTTGCTACTGCTTGGCTACACTCCGGCGGAAGTGGCGGGCACATACGTGAAAATGGTGGTCTACGTCAATGCCGCCGTCTATGTGCTGTCGATAGCCTTGCTGCTCTATGCGCGGTCGCTCTACATGACGCAGCTGCAGGTGTTCTCGCTCTCGGGCGAACCGATATGGCTGTCGGCGCTTGCCGGACTTGTCGTGATCGGACTTATCACGCTGGGCAACGTCATCGCAATACGCCGCAAGGTGGCATCGCTATGGTTTGTTGAAAAATAACTATTGATATTATGAGACTAAGAAATTACATCACAACATTGTTTGTGGCATTTGCCGCTGTGGCGGCTGCCGCACAGACGCAAGTAGTGGCGCACCGCGGATATTGGCGTGCGCCGGGTTCGGCTCAAAACAGCATCGCGTCGCTCTGCAAGGCTGACTCGATCAATTGCTACGGCTCTGAGCTTGACGTGTGGCTGAGCACCGACGGCGTGCTTTTCGTGAACCACGATGCTGTGTTCAAGGGGCACAACGTTGAGCAAAGCTCGTCGGCTGAACTAAGCGCGATTATTCTCGACAACGGCGAGCACATGCCGACGCTCGATGAGTATCTCGCAAAGGCAAAAACGCTGAAAACGCGGATTGTGCTCGAGCTGAAGGCTCATCAGACAAAGGAGAAGGAAGCCGAGGCTGTGGCTAAGATTGTGGAGATGGTGGAAAAATACGGTTTGACCGACCGCACGGAGTACATCTCGTTCTCGCTCTTTGCCTGCAAGGAATTCAAGCGCGTGGCGCCGCAGGGCACCGACATCTACTATCTCAACGGCGAACTCTCGCCTGCGGAATTGAAAACTCTCGGCTTTGCCGGGTTTGACTACAGCATGGGTCCCATCAAGAAACATCCGGAATGGATTGAGGAGGCTCACAAATTAGGACTGAAAGTCAATGTCTGGACAATCGACAAAGAAGCGGACATGCAATGGCTCATCGATCAGAAAGTGGACTTCATAACCACCAACGAACCGGTGTTGCTGCAGCAGCTGCTGCGGAAATAACAACCCTCCGGCGTCGCGCTTCAAAGTGTGGCGCCGGTTGTTTTTTTGCTCTTGAAAAACGCTTTTGAAAACAAGAAATAAGTTTTCTCTTCATTTTTGCGATAAAATATAAGCAAAATACTTGTTTTTATGAAATATTCGTTTTATCTTTGTTGTGTCCTAAGAAACAAAGGGCTGAAAATAGTTTTTTTAAAAGGGTATAATTGTGGGTATAAAAAATTGAGTTTATGGAAAAGATGCAGTCTTCGAAAAGAAGACTGAAGGTAAAAATCAAAATGCTTTTCATAAGGAAAAGCGAGATTAGATAAAAATAGTAAAGGGATCGGGTGTCTGTGAGGATACCCTTTTCTGTGTGTTATTATGACAGATGGCTTGTTGCCGCAGTATATAAAAACATTGCACAGGCTCGGAAATTTCGCTAATTTTGCATCCGACAAATTTTCAGACAGATATGAACAAAAGCAAATATGCAATCGCTCTGATGGCTTGCTGCATTGTGGCGGTGGCAGGATGTGCGGGCAAGACTGCCGGAAACTCCGCGCAGCAGACAGCCGATGAGGCAAAGGAAATCACGTTCGACGCCGACAGCGCCTATTCTTTTGTGGCGCGCCAATGTGCATTTGGGGAGCGTGTGCCAAACACCGATGCCCATTCGGAGTGCGGCGACTGGATTGCCTCGCGGTTGAGGCAATGCGGCGCAACGGTGACTGAGCAGCGCGCCGACCTGAAGGCTTTTGACGGCACTCTGCTGCACGCGCGCAACATCGTGGGTGAGTTTTATCCGGAAAAGAAAAGACGCGTGTTGCTGGTGGCTCATTGGGGCTTTCGTCCGTGGGCCGACAGCGATCCCAACCCC
>ULJK01014604.1_pt1 | contig 10763 bp, 8 predicted proteins | sample 1950861 | NCBI WGS metagenome assembly ULJK01 (sample SAMEA4835470, study PRJEB28245) | human gut metagenome | biome: gut microbiome; material: fecal sample | place: Denmark | collected 2008
CATACGGCGGCTACGATGCTCCTGACCCTTGGTGCAAGTATCTATGTAGTAAGCAAGATACTCGGACATAAGAGCATCAAGATGACGGAGATTTACGCCAAGATTGTTGACAAGAAGAAGTTGGAAACTGTGAACCTCGTGAACGGAATGTTTGACCAAATACCAGTAATACAATGAAGATAGAAATCAAGGAACGTAAGCTGACGGAAGGCAAAAGAGCCTTATATCTGGAATACTACGAGACAGGCTTCCGCAAGAGAGAAAACTTGCATCTCTATCTCTTGCCCGATGATGCCGTTGGTGCAGCAAAGCACAATCGGCTTACATACAACAAGGCTATGGAGATACGAGCAGAGCGCATCCTCACCCCTCCTGTATTGGAGAAAGAGAATGCCAAAAGCGAAGAACAAGGCAACGGCTTGACTTGGCTGCAATGGTGCGATGACTATATCAAATGGTCTGTTGATTGTGGCAACTGCAAGAAGATGATAGGTCATAAGAATGTTGTCCGTAAGCGTATAGCCACTTATCTGCGAAGAGTAGATAAGAAAGACATCCTGTTGAAAGATGTCAGTAAAGATGAAATTTGCGGTCTTTTTGATTATATGCGCAACAAGTATCGCAACAAACGCCAAATCAAGACCAACGGAGGACGGTTGGCTGATTACACATTACTGTTGTTTGAGGAAACTGTCAAAGCGATATTTAACAAGGCTATGCGTGAAGGACTTGTAAAATTCAATCCTGTACACAATCTAAACAAGTTGGAACGCTTCCATGCTCCTGACAAACACAGAGAGTATCTTACGCCAGAAGAACTCACGCGTTTCCTGGCGGTGGAAGCTGAATGTGAGAATGAACGAACCGTACAACTGGCATTTGGCTTATCATCCATGACAGCCCTTCGCCTTGGCGATATGCAGCATCTAAGGTGGTGTGATATTAAAATGATAGATGGCGTGCCGACAATCAGCATCATACAGCGAAAGACAAAGCGTCCTGCCATTATTCCGCTCAATGAAATGGCGCAATCGTTGTTGCCACCTCGGACGGATGACAATCCGGAAAGTCTTGTGTTTCACCTTGTCAAGAAGTCAGACAACGTATCGAAATACGTAAGAAGACTTAAAGAAAAGGCTGGCATAGAAAAGGATTTGACCTACCATTGCTCACGGCATACGACAGCATCGTTGGCTATCTCAGCAGGAGCAGACATATCAGCAGTGAAGGATGTTTTGGGACATGGAAGCATCACTTCAACCGAAGTTTATGCAAAAGTGGCTCTTGAAAAGAAGATAAAGGCGGTCAATCTGTTTAATGGCGTGTTTGATTGAGACATACAGCAGGGAGCGAACAATGGGGAAGTCTTACTTCTTCCCTTTTGTTGGTAAATTGCCGTCAGGCTGTATTCAAAAAACGCTTGTGTTCAAATAAATCTGCAAGACTTATCTGGGCACAGGCTTTTTCATGTTCAATTTAATCTTTGATAAATATGACAACAGGGGTAATATACGCTCGTGTCTCCAGCATTGGTGACAGGCAGAGTACGGAAAGACAGGTCAAGGACTTGTCGGAATATGCAAAATACAAGGGTATCGAAATCCGCAAGTTTTTTGAAGAACACATCTCTGGCGCAAAGAAGAATGATGAGCGTCCAGTGTTGTGTGAAGCAATGGAATATTGCAAAACGAACCATATTGGCATTCTACTTGTCAGTGAACTGTCAAGGTTGGGACGCAATGCGTTTGAGGTTCTTGCCTCTGTCAAGGAACTCATTGACTGTGGCATCAACCTCTATATACAAAAGGAACAGCTTACATTGTTGGATGATGAAGGACATCCGTCCCTCTTTGCTCCGATAATGATAGCCACACTTTCTACCTGTGCGCAGTTGGAACGTGATAATATCTCCTTCCGATTGCAATCTGGGCGTAAACGGTATATAGAGAAAGGAGGAAAACTCGGACGCAAGGTTGGCTCTGTAAAAACGACTGAACAGATGAAAGTCGAATATAGGGAAGTAATAAGTTTGCTCCGCAAAGGATATTCTATTCGGGATGTAGCGAAGTTAAGCGGAAAGGGCGTGAGTACAGTACAGCGAGTGAAGCGATTGGTGATGCTATAAAGCTTATTTCGAAGAAGAAATGGCTACAAATGGCACTTAAACCGCACAAATTCGCCTCATTTATGCAGAAAACAACCTCGTAGTTGTGTTTTCTCATTAAAATCAGTTATCTTTGTAGGCAAAATGGCAATAGCCAAAATTATAAATGGAACAAAGCGAAATACGTCTGAGATGATAAAGGAAACAATATCTCCTGTTCAAAATGCAGGAACACAAATGGGTCAAGAAGAAAAACCGTGGTTGAGCCATTCGCAAATGATAGCCAATGCCATGTCCGCAAGGATGAAGGAACTTGGAATGACTCAAAAGATGTTGGCAGAGAAAATGAGCTGTACACAACAATACATTTCCAAAATCTTAAAAGGACGAGAAAATCTTTCGCTTGAAGCCATAAGCAAAATAGAGAATGCCTTGAATATTCATTTCCTGCAAATGGATGAATAGTCATACTCTCCTAAGTGTAACGATAAAAAAGAAATAAGATATGCCAGTACAAAGTGAAGCCGCTCTCGAAAACGGACTTATAGACACTCTTCAAAAGATGAACTACGAGTATGTTCATATTGAGGAGGAGAAGAACCTGTCTGCCAATTTCAAGAAACAGTTGGAGAAACACAACAAGAAGAAATTGGAAGAACTCGGTCGCACCGAATTTACAGATTCAGAGTTTGAAAAGATACTAATCTATCTTGAAGGTGGCACTCGCTTTGAAAAGGCAAAGAAACTGCGTGACCTCTTTCCGCTTGAACTGGAAAGCGGTGAACGCTTGTGGGTGGAATTCTTGAACCGCACTCACTGGTGTCAAAACGAGTTTCAAGTTTCCAATCAGATTACGGTTGAAGGTAGAAAGAAGTGTCGTTACGATGTGACGATACTTATCAATGGTCTGCCTTTGGTTCAGATAGAACTGAAGCGCAGAGGTGTGGAACTGAAACAAGCATACAACCAGATACAACGCTATCACAAGACTTCTTTCCATGGACTGTTTGATTACATCCAGTTGTTTGTCATATCCAATGGCGTGAACACTCGCTATTTCGCCAACAACCCGAATAGTGGCTACAAGTTCACATTCAACTGGACGGATGCCGCCAATGTGCCTTTCAACGACTTGGAGAAGTTTGCCACTGTGTTCTTCGACAAGTGTACGTTGGGCAAGATTATTGGCAAGTACATTGTATTGCATGAGGGAGACAAATGCCTGATGGTGCTTCGCCCTTACCAGTTCTATGCCGTGGAGAAGATTCTCGACCGTGTGGAAAACTCTAATGATAACGGCTATATCTGGCATACGACAGGAGCAGGCAAAACCTTGACTTCTTTCAAGGCAGCCCAACTTGTATCGGAGTTGGACGATGTGGATAAGGTGATGTTTGTGGTAGACCGCCACGACCTTGACACGCAGACACAAGCCGAATACGAGGCCTTTGAGCCTGGTGCCGTTGACAGCACCGACAACACAGACGAGTTGGTGAAGCGTCTGCACAGCAATTCTAAGATTATCATCACTACCATCCAGAAGTTGAATGCCGCTGTTAGCAAGCAGTGGTACAGTAGTCGCATTGAGGAAATACGCCATTCTCGTATCGTAATGATTTTCGATGAATGTCATCGAAGCCATTTCGGAGAATGCCATAAGAACATCGTGAAGTTCTTTGACAACACGCAGATATTCGGCTTCACTGGTACGCCTATTTTTGTGGAGAATGCCGTGGACGGACACACTACAAAAGAGATTTTCGGTAACTGCCTTCACAAGTATCTTATTAAGGATGCCATTGCCGATGAAAACGTGCTCGGTTTCCTTGTGGAGTATTACCACGGCAACGAGGATGTGGACAATGCCGAGCAAGACCGCATGACGGAGATAGCCAAATTCATCCTTAATAATTTCAATAAGTCAACATTTGACGGTGAGTTTGACGCACTGTTTGCCGTGCAGTCTGTGCCAATGCTTATCCGCTACTACAAGATATTCAAGAGTCTCAATCCGAAGATTAGAATTGGTGCGGTATTCACATACGCTGCCAACAGCAGCCAAGATGACGAGCAGACAGGCATGAACACAGGTGGCTATGTAAGCGACAGCACAGGTGAGGCTGACGAGTTACAAGCCATCATGGATGACTATAATAATATGTATGGAACGAGTTTCACCACCGAAAACTTCCGCGCGTATTACGATGACATCAACCTCCGCATGAAGAAAAAGAAGGCCGACATGAAGCCTCTCGACCTTTGCCTTGTGGTAGGAATGTTCCTTACTGGCTTCGACAGCAAGAAACTCAACACGCTCTATGTTGATAAGAACATGGAGTATCATGGCTTACTGCAAGCGTTCAGCCGTACCAACCGTGTGCTGAACGAGAAGAAACGTTTCGGAAAGGTGGTGTGCTTCCGTGACTTGAAAAGCAAGGTGGACGAGTCTATCAAACTTTTCAGCAACAGCAACAATCTTGAAGATATAGTGCGTCCGCCGTTTGATGATGTGAAGAAGAACTATCAAGAACTGACCAAGGATTTCTTGACACATTATCCCGAACCACATTACGTGGACTATCTCCAAAGCGAGAACGACAAGAAGCAGTTTATCCTTGCTTTCCGTGACATCATCAAGAAACACGCAGAGATACAGGTGTATGACGAGTTTGATGTAGATGCTCCCGACCTTGGCATGACCGAACAGCAGTTTATGGACTTCCGCAGCAAGTATCTTGACATTCATGACAGCATTATTTTGGTTGACCCACCTGCACCAAAGCCAACTCCCAACCCTAATGAAGACGAACCAACTCCAGAAGATCATAAACTTACGGATATTGACTTCTGCTTGGAATTGTTGCATAGTGACATTATCAATGTTGCCTACATTTTGGAGTTGATTGCAGACCTCAATCCATACAGCGAGGATTATTCAGAAAAGCGCAAGCACATCATCGACACAATGATAAAGGATGCCGAACTTCGCAGTAAGGCAAAGCTCATTGACGGATTTATCCAGAAGAATGTAGATGATGACCGTGACAACTTCATGGCTCGCAAACAAAAGGCTGACGGTACGAGCGACCTTGAAGAGCGATTGAACAACTATATCGTCACAGAGCGTAACAATGCTATCAATACGCTTGCCAAGGACGAAGATTTGGACGCTTCCGTGCTCAATCATTACCTTTCTGAATATGACTATCTACAAAAGGAGCAGCCAGAAATCATACAAGAGGCATTGAAAGAGAAGCACTTGGGACTGATAAAAAAGCGCAAAGCATTAACAAGAATACTCGATAAACTGCGTTCTATTATAAGAACATTCAGTTGGGAATGACAAAATTGCAATGATAAAGATAGTTAGAGATATAGATATAACGGCTCTTGGAGTTAGCGTGTATAACCGCAAGTGGCAACCTATCCATTTACAACAAGGTGAAATGGATGGAGCATGTGCTGTGTATTCTATGATGATGAATCTTCTTATACTAAAGGTTCTCACTCGTAGCCAAGTTGTAAACTTGAACACTACATTCAAAGGAAATACCGCCAAAGGAAGGCTTTTCAAAGAGTTCTTTGTAATAGAAGGACTTTGCCGTGATGGTTTCTATTTCTCAGAAATCAAAGAAAAACTTTCTCACTCTTTTGCTAAAGAAGTAACATCATCTGCACTACAATATACGGCTTCTCTATCAGACCAAACCATATTTGTAGAAGAACTTAAAACTGCAATAAATGACAACTTGCCTTTGGTTACTGCCATATCATTTAGAGGTGGTGCTCATGCAATACTTGCTATTGGCTATGAAGAGCAAGAAGGGGTTGTTGAAAAAATATTTTGTTTAGACCCAGGCTATACCATCAATCATACCTCTTTTTGGAATAGCGTTATAATACTAAATAAGGGGAAAGGGAAGTATTGCCATCAGTATATAACAGACAAAGACGATGACAATGTCTTTATTAGTGAAACATTGAAAATAAAAAAGAAATAACGATATGAGCGAAGAATTACAACAGAAACTCCGTGACCAGCTTTGGGAAGTCGCAAACAAACTGCGTGGCAATATGTCAGCCAGTGACTTCATGTATTTTACCCTTGGCTTTATCTTTTACAAGTATTTGTCGGAGAAGATAGAGAAACATGCAAACTCCGCCTTGGTGGATGATGAAGTCACGTTCAAGGAATTGTGGGCAATGGAGAAAGACGAGGATATTGAAGCATTGCAACAAGAAGTAAAGACTGACTGTTTGGAAAACATCGGCTACTTCATAGAGCCAAACTTCCTGTTCTCGTCAGTCATTGAAAGCATTAAGAAGAAAGAGAACATCCTACCTATGCTCGAACGCTCATTGAAGCGCATTGAGGACAGCACTCTCGGACAGGACAGCGAAGAGGACTTTGGCGGTCTGTTCTCTGACATTGACCTTGCTTCGCCTAAGTTGGGAAAGACTGCTGATGATAAGAACACATTGGTGAGCAATGTTCTTCTTGCCCTTGATGACATAGATTTCGGTGTAGAAGCATCGCAAGAGATTGACATTCTCGGTGATGCCTACGAGTATATGATTAGCCAGTTTGCAGCAGGTGCCGGCAAGAAGGCTGGCGAGTTCTATACACCTCAGGAAGTGAGCCGTATCTTGGCAGAAATTGTTACCATCGGTCACGCTCGTCTGCGCAATGTCTATGACCCAACTTGCGGTAGTGGTTCGTTGCTGCTCCGTGCTGCAAGCATCGGTCATGCCAACGAGATTTTCGGACAAGAGAAGAACCCTACGACCTACAACTTGGCTCGTATGAATATGCTTCTGCATGGTATCAAGTTCAGCAATTTCCGCATTGAGAATGGCGATACTTTAGAGGCTGATGCTTTTGGCGACACTCAGTTTGACGCTGTCGTCGCAAATCCACCTTCCTCTGCCGAATGGAGTGCAGCCGACAAGTTCAACAACGACGACCGTTTCAGCAAGGCAGGACGCTTGGCACCACGCAAGACAGCCGACTACGCCTTTATTCTCCACATGATTTACCACCTTAATGAGGGTGGCACAATGGCTTGTGTTGCTCCTCATGGTGTGTTGTTCCGTGGTAATGCCGAGGGCGTAATCCGTCGTTTTCTCATTGAGAAGAAGAACTATGTGGATGCCATCATCGGACTCCCTGCCAACATCTTCTATGGGACAAGCATTCCGACTTGTATTTTGGTGTTTAAGAAATGCCGTAAAGAGGATGACAACATCCTGTTCATTGATGCAAGCAAGGAGTTTGAAAAGGTAAAGACTCAGAACAAACTCCGTCCGCAACACATCAAGAAAATTGTAGATACTTATCGTGAGCGCAAGGAAATAGAAAAGTACAGCCATCTTGCCACACTGCAAGAGGTGGCAGAAAACGACTACAATCTCAATATTCCTCGTTACGTTGATACTTTCGAGGAAGAAGAGCCTATCGACATTCATGCCGTCATGAAGGAAATCAAGGAGTTGGAAGCCAAACGTGCCGACCTTGACAAGGAGATTGAAGGCTATTTGAAAGAACTGGGATTGGTTGAATAGTCTTTCTGCCAGTTTTGTGCAATTTTTAATTAAGGGGTTTAAGCAATGAGTGAATCAATAAACATATTGGATAAGGATTACTTGCAGTGGGTCGAAGAACTATGCAAGCGTTATCGCAAAAGTCAAATAAGAGCAGCTGTAAAGGTTAATACTGAAATGTTACGCTTTTATTGGGAGTTAGGACAGGACATTGAGACTATTGAAGCATCTAACAGATATGGTAGTGGCTTTTATGCGGCATTGAGTCGTGATTTAAGGCACAAACTGCCAGATGCAGATGGACTTTCTGAAACATCTGTCCGCTATGCAAAACGATTCTATTGCTTGTACTCGTCCCTCGAAAAAAGTCTTCCACAAGCTGTGGAAAAATCGGAGAACACAAATCTTCCACAAGTTGTGGAAGATTTGCACACCGTCCTGTTCTCTATACCTTGGGGACACCATCGCTACATCATAGATAAATGTTCGGATGATGCTCATAAAGCATTATTCTATGTTCATCAAACAATGGAAAACGGTTGGAGTCGTTCCATGCTGTTGAATTTCCTTGGCACAGACTTGTATGAAAGAAGCGGAAAGGCATTGACTAATTTCAAGAAAACTTTGCCCGATATGAATAGCGACCTTGCACAAGAAATTACAAAAGACCCTTATGATTTCTCTTTTACTGGTGTTCGTGGTAAATACAATGAACGCAAATTGAAAGATGCTTTACTGGCTAACATTACGAAATTCCTGTTGGAATTGGGTACAGGTTTTGCGTATGTTGGCAAGGAGTATCGTTTGCAGATAGACGAAAAGGAGAAGTTCATTGATTTGCTTTTCTACAATTTGAAGTTATCTTGCTATGTTGTGGTAGAAGTGAAGATTGGAGAATTTGACTTTCCAGATGCAGGACAACTAAGTGGTTATGTAGTAGCTTGCAATCACCTCTTGCGCCAAGAAGGTAGAGATAACCCGACCATAGGATTACTCATTTGTAAGCAAAAGAGCAACACCATAGCCCAGTATGCTTTAGAAGGTAGCAGTCAGCCTATCGGAATCTCCGAGTACGAACTATCTAAGTTGTATCCTAAAAAGGTGGAGGGAACCATTCCATCCATCAAAGAATTGGAAGAAAAAATAGAAAAGGAAACAGAGAAAAGTACAAAGGACGAATAATTTTGGTATTTGCTTTTATGATTTGACATTCATACGAGGGAACATGAAAACATGTAACTGGTATGTAACTGGTATGTAACTGAAAGTCGAGAAAGCACATCAAAATCGCCTCTAATCCTTTCTAAAATAGGGAAAAAGGTATGTAACTACCATGTAACTGGCATGTAACTGAACCGCAATGGTGAACTTAAATTAAGGATTAAAAATGACAACGACAATAAATAACGAACATAAGAAACTCAATGTCCCAAATCTCAGATTTCCTGAGTTTCAGGGGGTGTGGAAAGAGGAACGGCTGGCTGACATTGCAAAGTTTTATAAAGGTACAGGAATACCTAAAGACCAACTATCTGATGAAGGCGAACCTTGTATCTTATATGGCGAACTTTATACAAAGTACAAATCAGAAACTATTGGAAAAGTCATTAGCAAAACAAACATCGACAATACTAAATTGGTAAAAAGTAAGACTAATGATGTAATAATTCCTTGCTCTGGTGAAACCGCAGAGGATATAGCAACCGCTCGTTGTGTCCTAAATGACAATATTCTTTTAGGTGGAGACTTGAACATTATACGTCTGCATGGATATGATGGAACATTTATGAGCTATCAGTTGAATGGCAAACGTAAGTATGACATTGCCAGAGTTGCACAAGGTGTCTCTGTAGTGCATCTTTATGGCGAACATTTGAAAGGAGTTAAGACCATAAATCCATGTTTGGAGGAACAAAAGAAAATAGCAAATCTTTTGTCCCTTCTCGATGAACGAATCGCGACCCAAAACAAAATCATTGAAAAACTACAATCCCTAATCAAAGGGCTTGCAGTTACACTAACGACAAAAGGGAAGCCGAATACTACAATCTCTCAATGCTTAGAGTGTCATAGCTCAACGCTTCAAGAAAGCGAGGTTTCACCTAATGGATTGTATAAAGTATTTGGTGCAAATGGATTGGTTGGTTATACAGATGTGCCACAGATGAACGGTGATTCGATACTGGTAATCAAGGATGGTTCGGGTGTTGGTACAGCTTCCTATGCACAGGGGAAATTTTCGGTAATTGGTACACTCAACTATCTAACAGTCTTAGGCAACAATAATTTGCGGTATCTGTACTTCGCACTATCTGTGTTTAATTTCCAATCGTACAAAACAGGAATGGCGATACCACATATCTACTTCAAAGATTATGGTAATGCGAAAATATATTGTCCTTCCCTTACCGAACAAAAACGTGTAGCAAATATGCTTGATAAAATGGAAAGCAAACTATTTCTAGAACAAGAACTTTTGGCATCGTTCAACTCGCAAAAACGCTACCTGTTGGGGCAGATGTTCATATAAACATTTGGCTTAACAGATACTGTTTTTGTTGGTGATATGCTTGTTTCGTGGCAAAGGCAGTATCTAATTGATTTTGCAGTAATGATAGTGTATGACCAATCTTAACTTGCAAATCATATGAGGGAATTTTGAATGTTAGTTGTTCAAATGCTTCCATATTTAGATTACGCCTTACCACACTTGCTCCTTGTTCTGAAACAAGTTGATAATTGTATAATGCCCTATGTGTTCTGAGCATGGAGGCTATAAAATGTTTGTCGAATTTGGGCGACACCTTATATATTTTATATGAAGGTGATACAATCCCAATATCAAACCTATTATTATAGTTGATGTTACCCATCCAAAGGTTTTGAGGGCTTAACACAATATCATGCAGGTGAATTATTTTGTAGCCAACATTATTCTCGCTTGCAATATCTTTCGAGAAATACTCTCTTTGCGAATAAATACCCTTAACAGTTGAACTTAAAACCTCATGTTGGTTGTTCATCTTGCTTTTTTCTATTCGCTCTGTAAGTATGTCGCATAATCGTGTTGTTGTCCACGCTTCATTGAATAACAACTTGTCGCCTATCCCTTTGATTA
>ULJK01016339.1_pt1 | contig 10727 bp, 9 predicted proteins | sample 1950861 | NCBI WGS metagenome assembly ULJK01 (sample SAMEA4835470, study PRJEB28245) | human gut metagenome | biome: gut microbiome; material: fecal sample | place: Denmark | collected 2008
ACCCTATCTTTTGTATCCAATCCGATTTTAAAGCCTTCCAAATCCATAAATACTGCGTACCATTTTCCATTGTCATTACGAAGTATTGCACTATCTGGTAAATCATTCCACAGATATTCTGGAATTGTTCCATATTGTTTTTTTACATATTGAAATATAGTTTCTCTGTACATACTGTGTATACCTCTGATCCTGTAATTTCATATTTGAATATAATCATATCATATTTTCCTCATATACAGTTATTTAAGATTTAGCGTATTACTATTGGAATGCTCAAAATAAAAAGATGCAGAAATGTATAATTGTTGATAATATACATCTCTGCATCTTTAGGATTTTAACTTTCATGAACAGCATATTCCGCACTAATATGGAGGAATATTATCCTATTTATGTCTAGTTTCATACGGCACACTATTCATAGAATAATTAGAATTAACCTGCATGATGCAAATTCTCTCTATTTTTCTTTTTTATCGACAAGCATCTAATAATATTTCACATTTTCTGCCAGAAATAATACTTTTTGGCCCAAAAGCAAAAAAGACTTGCTACTCTGAAAAGATTTTCTTATATTTATTCTGCTTTTTCCAACATAACATTTAGTTCATCACTTTTCCCTATCAAATCATCATATCTCCCTAAATCTGCAACCACTCCCTCCTTCAGTACAACGATCTGATCCACTTTGCTCAATATCTCTTTCTTATGTGTTATCACTATCACTGTTTTGTCTTTTAGCCGAGTATCAAGCAGTCCGTTTATCTGCTGTTCTGAATAAGCATCTGTGTTTGAAGTAGCTTCATCAAATATAATAATCGGCTTGTCATGCACCAATGCCCTTGCAAGGGCTATTTTCTGCTTTTGCCCGCCGGAGAGCATTGCCCCATTCTGTCCTACCACATGATCTAAGGAAACCTCTTTTATAAAATCTTCAAGTCCGCTGTCCTTGCAGGCAGCTTCTATCACCGTATCATCTATTTGTTTATACAGACAGATATTATTCCTTATTGTGTCATTGAATAAATAGATTTGTTGGCTCACAACGGATACCATATTTCGGTATTCTGGCAATGACAGCTCTGAAATATTTTCTGCTCCCAACAGTATTTCACCACTTGTCGGCTCATACATTCTCGTAAGAAGATTGATGATTGTCGTCTTTCCCGAACCATTGCGCCCAATTATAGCTGTCTTGCTGGATTTTGCAAATAATATATCAATATTCTTCAAAATGCACTTATCCCTTTCATACGCAAAAGAAACCTTCTGCAATCTCAAATCATTTGGACATAGATCCGTTTTCTTTCCATTATCCGTTTCTTCTTCCAATTCCATAAACGCATAATATCTTTTTGTTGACGGAATAATCCCTGATAACAGGTATCCTATATTTAGGATTGCAGAAATCGGTCCGGTAACATAAGCACTATATGTAATGAAAGCGAACACACTACCTACTGAAAGTTTCATATCAAACACTAAATTTGCGCCCAGTATATATAACAATGTAGAAAGAAACTGTACCATGATACTATCTATTATCGTATTCCACTGCCCTAACATATTCATCTGCTTTTGTTTCTCTATAATATTGTTCTGGTTAAGTACAAACTCCTCATGCTTTTTATCCAAGATATTAAACAGCTTGACTTCTCGTACCCCTCCAACAGTATCTCCAAACCATTTTGCGTACTCCTGATTCCTTTTTATGAACTCGTCCATAATCTGTTTTTGCTTTTTTGCAAAGTATTTCATTACCACACACTTAATAGGTATAAACAGAAGAACCAGTACCGTCATTCTGAAATCTATTATGAATAAACCTATTATGCCGCCTGTCATGCTAAACGCCTGCGTAATTACGAAAAAAACACTGCTGTCAGCAATAGATGTCATCTGGTTAATATCCGTGTTGATATTATTCAAAGTCTCCGCATAGTTTGTGTTATTGAAATAGTTTACCCGCAGCTTCATAAGATGTGAAAAAGACTGTTCCGAAAGAAAATATTGTATCTTTGCTGAAATATCTACACGTTTCTTTTCCTTGACTATATCTATGAGGGAATTTATAGTGTAGATTACCATAGACACCAAGACCAGCTCTATCAATAATTTCTTATTTCCGCCAATAAAGCCATCGTCCATGATTCGCCTGCTGATCAGCGGAACGCATAGATTTAACCCGGTAGAAACAAGCAGACAACCGACAATTACAACTATTGTTTTTTTGTATCTGCCTAGTAACAGAAGTAATCTTTTTACAGCCTCTTTGTTATCCATCTTCTTCCTCCGTCAGTTTCGCTTCTATAATATGATATATTTTCTCAACATCTTTTCTGTCAATCAGTCCAGATATTTTTTTCTCAATCTTTTCTCCTTCAAAAGAAAACCGGACAATATTTATATCTCCCTCATTGCAAAGACTGATCTGTACATCACAATCAGGATATACTTTCAAATATTTATCCTGTTCTTCCACCGGAATGCACCATATGACCAAATCACTCTGTTTATAAAAAGTCTGGCTCTCTATAAAATTTTTCCAAGCATCAATATCTGATACTGGCTCCGGCATATATTCTAATGCATATAATACACACTCCGGCTCCATTCCTATTGTATATGCGTTATAACCACCATTAGCAAATGCCCTCTTTAGTTCTGTGAGTATATAGAACTTGTCTATTACATCTTCCACTGCCAGTATCACTACCGGAACTTCAAGACCATTTCCCTGATAATGATTATGCTTAATTTGCCGTTGCCTTGTTTCCTTGCTCCAAATGAACCCCTGAACATCTATATTATGAATATCCTCATGACCAAGATATATTAAGTTCTTATTCCTTATATCCAAATTTTCTAATTCTGCCATAGAATAAGCTATTACAGTATCTATTTTCCCCTGTATTTCATCATACACCCCTGTAACTGTTTCAAAATAATACTCTGCCCTGCTCATAGTTCCTCTGCCCGATATATACGCCCTGTAAATCCAGTCCGGCTCATAACTATCCACTGTCATTTCAATATGGCTTTGCTCTTTAGCATATCTCTTTAATTTTACTATATCGAGAGTTTTGTCATTGCTTAGTTTATTTGCAATCAATGCACATATATAAGGAGCTGCATAGCTGTTACTCGGTGAAGTTTTGTGTTCCTTATTTTCTAACATAATTATATGTTCTGAAATTGTAACTGTATCTATCCCTAAATGTATATAATCTTTGGAATAGGATAGAGGACTTTCCACATTTGCAACACCTATAACATTAGTAAAACTTGCCGGGAAAGTAAAATATCCTATATTCGATATAGCCGCAACAAATACCAGTCCTTTATATGTATACCTATTAATTAGTTTTTTTAAAATATCTTTTTCTTTAAAATGTGTAGTCCCCAAACTAAGATTGACAATTTTTATATTATTTTTGCAACACCATTCTAAAGCAGGCTCTAGCTTTTCAACCCCACCTGTTCCGTTCTGATTAAGAATGCGAATACTGTTAAACACAGCATCAGGACAATACTTTTCTATTATTATAGCACATATTGTACCATGAAGAAAATCACTAGCTTTCGACATCGAGCGTTCTTCAATAAAATCATTATTTTCATCCACTTCAAACCGATTTCTAATTTTTTTCCTATCCAATAACTTTTCATTTAATCCGCTATCTATTACAGCAATTTGAATTTCAAGACTCATACCGCACCTCTACAAATAAAAGGACATAAATCTCAATCAACCTACTTTTTGATAGAAGATAAACGCCCTTATTACATACTATTGACTATAAAATAACAGATTCCGTTTTAGTCTTAAAACTCCTTAATCATCTTTCTTTTGAAGTACCTCACAAATAATGTTTGTGACATTATCTAGTGTATTAAATTTCCCCTCTTGTATATATGAGGACGGAATCTGCAAATTAAATTCTTTCTCAACAGCATACAAATAAGCAACTACATCTCCCGGCAATAATCCCATTTTACTACCAAAGAAATTATCAGTGCAATAACTATCCTGAATCTTGCTTTCATCTTTCTGAAATAAATCAAAAAAAACTTTTTTGACTTTAGCCCTTATATTTTCAGCATCCACATTCTTCTCCTCCCTTCTTAACTTACAGTTCCAAAATCACTTTCACTCAGTTTATTTACAATATAACTATACATCTCTAAAGCACTTGTAACGTTCAACGAGTTGTAAATTGGGATTTCAGTATCTCTCTTTAAATCCTCTATCCTTTTATCCACCAAGTCTGCACCTGTTGTTATAAAAGACAATTTCTTTTCTTCTTTGCTCCTTGCTACATCAAAATGTTTGTTTGCCATGTTAAAGCAATCAACCTGCATATCTAACTTATATTTTGATGATGTCTGTATCATTTTAAGGAAACCGGAATCATAACCTTCATATGGAACACACATGATAGCTGTATCTGGTCTAACGGCATTTGCAATCTCAAAGGCAGTTATGCCAAAATTATTTGTAATTGTTTCATTGAATACCATTGTGGCTCCCGGCACACCAATAATAAAAATATCGGGTTTTTCCTGTAGTTCAATGCTTTTACAAATTCGATTGAACCATACAATCTTGTCAGCTTCACTCAATTGATTTGCGTACATAAATTCAGGTATTGCATGAAAACCAAATAACTCACAATATTCTTTTGTTCCAATCTGGCTAACTTTATATCCTTCTTCCTGCAGAAATTTTCTCAGCCCTAATTGCACATCAAATTTATTAGTATTTTCAATAACACTGGCTACAAAGACCACTGGAACGGATAATGGTATAATTTCATGCTCAAATAATTTATCTGTATCCATTCTCCGATTTGTAAGAACAACACATTTTACGTTCTTTTTTTTACACGTTTCTTCTGCTTCTTTCTTCTGTTGCTGAGAAATATTATATAAAAAAATAACATTTTTCCCACATTCTGCTGCAAGTTTTACTTGTGGCATTATAAATGTATCAAAATCACTAGATGACTCACATACTAACAAATCATCAAAATTTATTTCACTTATTTTCTTATCTGAGATAACAATCCCTGTATTTTCTCCTCCATATGCATATGCAGCATCTTTTCCTTGTAATCCATAACCAATTGGAGACACGCAAGCCACAATTTCATGGTTTAACAACAACTCTCTATTTCGTACAAGAGAAGCACATTCTGCATTATAAGGGAAAATTATAGCTTTCCTTTTCATAATATCTCCTTCTCTAAACAAACAATTTTTCCTTATCAAAATTACATCCTAAATCTCTCATAACACAATAATCTCTCATCATGTTATCTATGTGACCACGAATTAATGCACAGTTTTGTAACTTTTTTTCAGCAGACAGTTCTTCCAAATTATCTGCTTGAACTGCACAAGCAGAACAAAACCTAAATGCCCAACATTGCTTGCATTCTTTTTCAGTTAATTTTCCAATATTCAATAAAGCTCTAGCTTTATCAATATCAAAACCTGTATCTATATGTCCCATTCTTACTGCCTTTGACGCTTCGCTCACTCGTTCACAAGGATATAAGTTTCCTTCTACATCAACAAATAGTCTCTGTATACCTGGTACACATGGTCCAGAATGATGATCTCTTTTTATTGCTAAAGAAGATGGCATTTTTGTTTTATCATGTATTTCCTTCAAACTATGAAAACCATGTGAAACAAGTTTTGATACGCTTCCATTCTCCAATCTTCCTAATTTTTGAAGATACATTTTAAATATTTCATAACTAAATTTTTCCCTATACTCTTCATCTGTTGCCACTTCATCCTTACGATAATATTCAGAAATAAGATTTGCCTGTATATAAAAGTCTTTAACTGTTTTATAATCAGAAAAGAAATTACTAGTACAATCAAAATCTGTAGTCGGATCTATAACAGCATTAATATGTACTCTTTCCATATAATCTGGATACTGTGTTTGTATTTTTTCAAGAATTTGCATTACTACACTAAATGTACCAGCACCATTTGCAGCAAATACTCTATTTTTATCATGAGCCTGTCGATCTCCATCTAAACTCACCGTTAAGCTAAACTCATTATCATATAGAAATTTCAAAACTTCATCTGTTATAAGTGTTGTATTTGAAGTTATATTAAACATCAATTCTTTACCTATGCTCTTTTTCTTTGCATACTTAACACATTCCTTTATCAAATCTAATTCAAGTAATGGTTCTCCACCGTAAAATCCAAGAGAAACCCTATCACGATCTATAGAATGATCAAAAAGAAAATCAATTGCCTTAAATGCAATTTCCTTACTCATTCTCTTACTACTATGGACACGATTATCATAACTACCAGAATAAGCACAATATTTACAACGCAAATTGCACCCCTGTGTGACTTGTAACGCAATTGTACCTATACAACGCTCCAAAGAATATTCCAATGTAGAATCCATCGGATGCACCATTTCAAAATCTGCTCTATCTTTTAAATATCCTCTATCTCTTAATTTTTCTATAGCTGGTGTGATCTCTTTATATCCACTTTGCATATATTTCTCAAGTTCAAAATACAAATCCTCTTTAAGATTTATAATTACATTTGTATTTGCATCAAACATATACCTCTTCCCACCAGCAGTAAATGTATGAAAAACCGGCATACTATTTCCTCCCTAATTATTAAACAGGCATGACAATATGCCCAAAGCATATTGTCATACCCATCTTCCGCTGCATTGCTATGTTCTTACACCATACGAATTGCTACAAAGTCCATGTAAAATTGGGTGTATCTAGCCTGAAACAAAGCTGCTGAATTATTTGTCTGTCCAGTGCTACAAGAGCAAGTTCCATAACAACTGCAACTGCAACTGCAATATGCCTCCAATGTTTCCTGCATAACATCGCTACGCTTTACCAACTTCTTCATATTCTCACCTCCTTTCAGCGCATAATATTATATATCGATTATTATAAGTTGATATGGTCAGTAAAGTCCTCAATTATCAATTGTACTTTTTATTATGTTTTCATTAAAAGTATTGGCAATATTTTCATAAGCAGCTATGGCAACCGCCCTATCTACTTCCGATAATACATTAACAGCCGATATATTATCATCAAAAGCCGCATCTTTTTTACTCTTTTGCATATTAATCTCTTCTATCTGTCTGCGCTTTTCTGCCGCCTCCTCACTGCGCTCTAAATATTGTCTACGCCGTTTAGCCTTCTCTTCATCTTCAGCTTTCATTTGCGCCTCTATCTTTGCTTTTTTTTCTGGTGAAACATCTCCACAAACATAATAGTGTGCAGTTCCATCCGGGTGAATAACCATACCATAAGATTGAATCTCAAACCCCCCGACTGCCATCTGCGCCTTCACAGTTGACTGCGAAGCAAAAAAATCCTGTATCATCTTTTCGTAATAAGCTGCTTTTTTGGGATCATTTGCCATTGTTTCCAAAACATTGGGTGCAATCACAATATTATTCATCCCATATGTCCCCGTCCCCAATGAATCCATACTCTTTTGATCACTTCCAACATTTTGGATCATTATATTCCCATACTTAGCCTTTAAATATTCAGTGTAGGTATCTACTTTTGAAACACTATTTTCATTTGGCTTCTGTACTTTCTCTGTATTATCACCCTCTTTAGCAGATAAAATCTTATTGAAATCTAAATGATTGGCTTGCCCTGTCGTCTTATTCTGTTGATACCTATAATTCTGATTATAAGCATTAACTGAATTTTCAATGCCTAATCCCATATTAACTCCTTTCCACGGTTCTTCTGTCAGTCAGAACCGTACCTGCTCTCTCCATCCGAAGCCCAAGCAGTAACCTTTAATTGATTTATTGGAATAACAGCTCTTTTACATTCTATGGCATTTTAGGCTGATAACCAATAAACAAACATGCTGAGTCTGCTTCCTTTTTGGCATTAACATATGCTGCTTTTGCAAGTAATCTCAGTGCTACATCATTAAGCTTTTTCATATTTGAAAACCTCCTTATTTTTCTTTTTTATCGACAAGTATCTTACAACATTTCACCTTTTCTGCACGAAGTAAGATTTTTTTGCACGAAGTAAGACTTTTTTATTCAAAAAAGCATAAAGTTATTCTTATTATAAAAAACTCATGACCTATATTTCAGCTCAAGAAAACTCAACATATACTTCATATTTCATCTATTAAACGACGCATTGTTTCTATATTTTTATTATAAATAACCATATAACCGAACTAAAAGTAAAAAACATTTTCTTGCCCAAAACAGAAAAGTGGACGATTATTCTTTAACTGTGTAAAAAACAACCATCCACTAAAAACTCTGTCTATTCTTATTGTCTTAATTTGAATACCGAAACCATACCGCTAAGTGTTGTAGCCTGAGCTGTAAGTTCTTCACTCGTCGCTGATGTTTCCTGTGCCGCAGCCGAATTATTCTGAACAACTTCAGCAATTCTTTCTGCGGTTACCTCTACCTGTTCCATACTGTCTGCCTGTTCAATGGAAATTTCTTTTATTTTTTTCGCACTGTCTGCAATCGCCTGTATACCATCCACAACTTCTCTCAATGAAGTTGAGGCTTTCTCTGCATACATATTTCCATCTCCAACCTCATGAATAGCTGCTTCAATAAGTGCTTTTGAATCCACCGCTGATTTTGCACTCTGTTCTGCAAGGTTTCTGATCTGATCCGCAACAACAGCAAAACCTTTACCACAATGTCAAGTGGTAAATTCAAAAAGGTCAAACACCATCAAAGAAAGCTATCTTTCGTAGTGCTTGCCCTATTTTCACCTTATTTTTATTCATGTTTTCTGTCTTGTATTGTTCGAGCGAGAGAATTGTAATATATTTTGTGAAGGTGCGAAATGGACTATATGACATTGAAAGAGGGTGCCGAGAAATAGGGCATGACATCTCACATGGTGTGTCGGCGGGCGTATTCCCGGCGCTGTGAAGATGGCTGGTGCTTGGCTGATTCCAAAAACTGCGGAGAATCCAACAGATCGGCGCTATAAGCCATTAGGAAAACCTTAATAATCTCATGTAAATCATAGAGAATGAAAACTTTATATCGGTTATACTTAATCAAATAGAGACTCAAAAAGTCCAGCTAATAAATGTCAATAGATAAATGAAAAATATTTTTCCTCTAAAAAAGGGTAGACTTTCCCCTTGGTGAAAATATTATTTTTCAAAAAGATATTGATTCGTTGGATTTGCAGTATTTTATGCGGCTATGTCGCATTTAGCAGCATTGTATTGTTTGATGTGCTCTTGTGGCGTAATGATTTCAAAAGACTTGCTATCTCTGAGTATTGCATAGATTATGTTGCGTACTTTATGGGAAACGGCACCCATTGCTACAAGCTTTGGTTTTGAACTGCATTTTTTGAGGTAATAATCGCGAAGCACCGGATTCTTGGCAGCTCCTGTACGGGATGTACTGATACTTTGTAAAGTCAGTGTATGAATTACCCGTGCCGTAGATTTGATCGTATCAATAATCTCTAGTGAAAATATATATGCCCTCTTACGAACAATAACAAATTCTCTAGTGAAACTCAACAGGTACAAGGTAATACTTTACAGAGTGGTTTTAAACTTCGGGACAATCTGCCCCGAAGTCCAAAGAAAAATGTGTATCGTGCATATTGAATCTCTACATAGAAAGTTGTAAAATACATATATCGACAGCTACTTACTATTTTTTTGTGTATTTGGGGTAATAAGGGGGAATTTTTATGTTTGATAGTTCTGATGTTCAATCTGTATTTTCAGGTAATATAGCCGAAGAATGGGAGAAAAAGTCACGCTATATTAACAGCCTTAACGGTAATGATAATATGATGATTCCTACAATCAAGAAATATATAACCTCAACATCAAAGATTTTGGAAGTTGGTTGTGGGACTGGAAAATTGTTAAGTCAGATTGACGCACTAACTTTTGGCATTGAATTAACTGGAGTTGAAATGAGTAGCGATATGCTCCAGCAAATAGATACATTAAGATTTAAAAATCCTGTTCGGTTAATAAATGATAGTGTAGAAAATTTTATTGATGACAATAAATATGCCATTATCGTAATGAAACAGGTATTACATCATATTGTATCAAGAGAGCAAGTTTTGAAAAAATTAGCTGGTTACTTAAATCCAAATGGAGTCATTATTATAATGACACCAAATGACGGTTATCAGAAAAGCATTTTGCCGTTTAATCCTATTACAGATTTGTTAGGTAGAATTGATGATTCGATGATCTACGAGTATATAAAAGATTTGCCTTTACAAGTAGTCGAAATACAGCACGTTAATAGCCTTGCCACATTTAATTCACTATACGAGTATTTTATGTTTCTTTATGCCATTGGTAGTTTACAGAAAATATTCAATTATAAAGGCGAATACGAATATGCACTAAAGCTAATTACTGTATTCAAAAATCTATTTAGCAAAGAGGAAACTTTGTCAGTAGATTTTAATTATAGTTACATAACACTTAAAAAGAAATAAATTGTATGCCTTGTAGCAGAAAGGAGATATTATGAATTACTACAAAGAAGTAAAAAGTGCGTTTGATGATTGGGCAACTACATATGAAAGTGATGTTGTTCCTAAATTAGATTTAAGAGGATATAGCTATAATGAGTTAGCAAAGACAATACTTTCATATTATGACAAGTCTATGGATAAAAAATCTATCTTAGA
>ULJK01020818.1_pt1 | contig 10671 bp, 7 predicted proteins | sample 1950861 | NCBI WGS metagenome assembly ULJK01 (sample SAMEA4835470, study PRJEB28245) | human gut metagenome | biome: gut microbiome; material: fecal sample | place: Denmark | collected 2008
ACGCAACTACCGCACAAACATCTACGGCTCGTTGCTCACCAACACAGCCGACTTCAACGTTGTAATCGCTCCGGGATTCAACGACCCAGACAACAACTATGAGGTGCTCAACGCAAAAGGCGTAAGCCAACTCAAAGACCTTTTGGCTTCAGGCGCAGACCTGAGCAAAAAAGACGTGATCGTTGACCTCAACGGCGAGACAATGGACAGCAACATCGCGCTCAACGCCCACAGCGTTGCCGTTGAAAACGGAACAGTCGACGCCTCCCAACTTAGCGCAAAGGCAGATGAGGGCGTAACACTGAGAAACGTGAAGTTGACTGGATCTTTCCCAAAAGCTACGTCAAATGCCCGCGTAATTGTTGAAACGGCAGGCGGTGTTGTTGTCGACGGACTCGACTACACCGGCGCCGCCGACGGCTACAATCCTCTTGAAATCAACTTAGGAAACGTTGTTTCAAAGAACGTGACCGTAAAGAACTGCAAGTTTGCCAAATTCTCAAACAACGCAATATCGGTGTTCGGAATGGCTGAAGGCGGAGTGCTTAACATTGAGAACAACACATTCGACCTGGGAAAAACAAGCGAGGCTGTGCGCATCAGCAACAAGACAAACACTAAATTCACTATCAACGTAAAGGATTGCTCCTACACCTATCCTACAGACGCAGCAGGACAATGGGTTGGCTTCTTCCTGTTCGAGGACTACACTTCAGCAACAGCAGAGGAAGCCAACGCCGCAATGCAGTTTAAGAACCTTAAAGTAAACGTTGACAACGTGACATTTGAAGGCGCAAAGGTAACAGAATTGAACCTGTTCACCGGCGCACGCAACCAATTCGCATGCATGTGCTACGACAATTTGCCAGGCTTAGTAGTAACCGACGCCACCCACTTCCCTACATTCAACTTCAAATAGACTGAACCGTAGAGAATATCGAACATAACAACACGCACCGCGCCACCGCAGCAAACGACTGTGGTGGCGCGGTTGCTTTCGCTGTAGCGCATCTCCGAAGGCTGTCCGCCACTGAGCGCGTTGATTTCTGACTTTGCGCCATGAAACAACAGCAACGTTGGCCAGGCTATCGCCGCAGAGCGAAGCGGATGCGTGCCAGAGGAACGCTGCTACGATAGAGCCAACACATATAACGCCGTCGTACATACATATCAATCAACTTTAAATCAGCAGAAGATAAACGTCCGCTCAAGCCAGTAGATCAGGATACCTGCCAGATAACCGAGCAGACACACAAACGAAATGTGGCGTAAATACCAGCCGAATGTGATTTTTTCAAGACCCATCACCACAACGCCGGCGGCACTGCCGATAATGAGCATGCTGCCACCCACTCCGGCGCAGTAAGCAAGCAACTGCCAGAACTGACCGTCCTGCACAAACATCATCATGTCGGGACTTGTCACGGCGGCGGCAGGGATAACGTTGTACATACCCATGCATCCAGCCACAAGCGGCACATTGTCGACAATCGACGACACCACGCCAATGGCACCTGTCACGAAATAAGCATTGCCGTTGGTGGCGTGTTCAAGCCACTGTCCGAAACTTGTAAGCACACCCACCTCGCTCAGCACAGCCACAGCCATCAGAATGCCGAGGAAAAACAGGATGGTCGACAAATCGATTTTATGAAGAATCGTCGACACGCGCTCAGAGAACGAGCCTTCCAACTCGTGTTCGTGACGCAGGAATATCTCTGTCATCGCCCAAAGCAAGCCAAGCACGAAGAGGATGCCCATAAACGGAGGCAAACCAGTGATGGAGCGGAAGAACGGCACAAACATCAAGCCGCCCACACCGACAACAAACACCGCCACCCGTTCGCCATGGCTGAGTGCCGATTTTGTGAAATCTACATTGTCCTCCACCACAGCCAACTGCCCCTTGAGCTTGAACTGCAACAGGAACGTAGGCAAGGCAATCGAGACAAGCGACGGCAGTAACACTTCCTTAATCACACCTATCGACGTGATGTTGCCCTTGATCCATAGCATAATAGTCGTTACGTCGCCAATCGGAGAGAACGCACCGCCACTGTTGGCGGCAAGGATGATGAGCGAGGCATAGATAAGCCTATCGTTGCGTTCCTGCACGAGCTTGCGGAGCACCATAATCATCACGATGCTCGTGGTCAGGTTGTCGAGCACGGCAGAGAGAATAAACGTGATCAGCACGATGCGCCACAACAGCGAACGTTTGCTACGGGTGCGCAGACGGTCGCGCACAAAAACAAAGCCACCGTTGGTGTCGACAGTCTCGACAATGGTCATCGCTCCCATCAGGAAGAACAGAATCTCACACGCATCGCCGAGATGCTCAAGCAGCACGCCCTGCGTCACAAACTGGCGCGCAGCGGCATCAGAGTCGTCAAGATGGAACGCCGAGAAGAACCGGGCAAAATCATCGGCATGAAACTCAGCCACATAATCAGGGCAGCCAATCATATACAGCGACCAGCAGATTGCACACATCAACAAGGCGGTCGCAGTCTTGTTGATTTTAAGTCCGCTCTCAAGAGCGATACAGCCGTAACCAATCAGAAATACGGCAACAATAACAATTGTTAAGAACATAATATCTACAAAAAAAGGGCTTTAAAAAATAGTTTAGTTTTTGCGGTCGTAAAATTATGGAAATTTTTCCGTTATGTATAAAAATTTTTTTATGTTTAAAAACACATTTCACCGCCACACTTGCATATCCGGCACAAAACGAGTAATTTCGCACACTGAAATGAAAAAAGAAGAAGAAGAAGTCACTATGCTGCAAATCGGAAATGCACTGGTCAGCCTCGACCTTATCGAACAGTTTTTCTGCTGCGATCTCGACAAATGCCTCGGCGAATGCTGTATCGAAGGCGATGCCGGCGCTCCTATCACCAAAGAGGAATATGCCAAGATAAAGGAAATACTGCCCGAGGTGTGGGACGACCTGCTGCCGGCTGCCAAACGCGTGATTGAGGAGCAGGGCGTGGGCTACGTCGACGAGGAAGGCGACTTGGTGACATCGATTGTCGACGGGCGCAACTGTGTGTTTACGTGCTATGGAGAGAACGGGATGTGTCTCTGCGCCATCGAGAAGGCATACCGTGCTGGAAAAATCGACTTCTACAAGCCAATCTCATGCCATCTCTACCCTGCCCGCCTTCAGGAATTTCCCGACTTCACCGCCGTCAACTACCATCGTTGGAAAATCTGCAAATGCGCGGAAGTGATGGGCAGAAAAAACCACGTGCGGCTGTATCAGTTTCTTGAGGGTCCGCTGACGCGCCGCTTCGGCAAGGAATGGTACGACGAGCTGCGCACCGCCTGCGAAGCCTATCTCGAAGAATACGGAGAGTAAGCATTCACTTTTTTTCATTTTTTTGTCTGTATTTCTGTTTGCCGTAAAAGAAATTAGACGTATCTTTGCATCGTGATTGAGGGAAGCATAATCAATCACCATTACTCGCTACGCTTCCCGCAGTCATCCACTCTTTAATTTTCTCAAAAAAAAGATTTTCAGAACAGTCACGTGCGCACAACGGCGCGACGTAGATTCAAAATGTAATACATCTTACATATATGTACAACTTACAGGACTTAAATGCAGCCTCTCCAGAAGAACTGCTCGAGATTGCCAAAACATTCGACATCAAGAAAGCCGACAAAATGGCCCAGCAAGACTTGATTTTCACAATTCTCGACGAGCAGGCGATAAACCGCGCCAAAGAATCGGCTTCGAAATCGGAGGCTAAAAAACCAAAAACAAAAGCCAAGAAAAAAACAGCCGAGCCAAAAAGCGATGACAACGCAGAGGCTACGGCTGTAAAGACTGCCGCCAAAAAGGCTGAACCTAAGAAAAACAGCAAAAAGAAGGAGGCAGAGCCTGCCGCGGAGACCGCTCAGACGGAAGAACCTAAAGAGGAGAAACCGGCAGCAAAGAAAACCACGGCAAAGCGCACATCCAAGAAAAAGGAGGCTGAGCCTGCCGCCGATATGACAGCTCCGGCTGCCGAGGTTGTCATGGCTCCAGCAGCCGAGGCCGAAGCCCCTGCTGAAAACGTGGAGACAGCCGTAAAACAGGAAGAGAAACCGGCAGAGACGGAAAACGCCGCTCCTGAAGCCGAAACGCCACAACAGGCACAACAGGCAGAACCGGCAGAAGAAAAACCTGCCGAACAGCAAAAGAAAAACGACATCGGATTCAGCTCGTTCTTCCCGTTCAGCGGCGGACAGAAATTCGTGCCCCGCTCGCAACGCCAGCAGCAAGACCAGAAACAACAGCAACAGCCTGCCGAAGACGAAGTTGCGGCATTCCAGGCTGAACCTAAACAGCAACAGCAACAACAGCAACAGAAAAACCAGAAGGCAAACCGCCGCCAGCAGCAACAACAACAGCGCGCGGCAAAACAGCAGCGCCAACAGCCTCAACAGCCGCTCTACGACTTTGAAGGCATCGTGAAAGGCGCAGGCGTGCTGGAAGTGATGCCCGACGGCTACGGATTCCTCCGCTCCTCCGACTACAACTACCTGTCGTCGCCCGACGACATCTACGTGTCGCAGTCGCAAATCAAGCAAAACGGCTTGAAGACAGGCGACGTGGTGGAAGGCAACATCCGTCCGCCGAAAGAAGGTGAAAAATTCTTCCCTCTCTGCAGCGTAGACTCAATCAACGGGCGCACCACAGAATTCGTGCGCGACCGCGTGCCTTTCGAACACCTTGTGCCATTGTTCCCCGACGAGAAGTTTGACCTGACATCGGGACGCACCACCTGCAACATCTCGACACGCATCGTCGACATGTTCTCTCCTATCGGCAAAGGTCAGCGCGGACTTATCGTGGCACCGCCGAAAACCGGTAAGACAATCCTGCTTAAAGACATTGCCAACGCAATCTCGGAAAACCATCCGGAAACATACATGATTATCCTGCTCATCGACGAGCGTCCGGAGGAGGTAACCGACATGGCACGAAGCGTGAATGCGGAAGTAATCGCATCCACATTCGACGAGCCAGCCGAACGCCACGTAAAGATTGCCGGACTGGTGCTTGAAAAAGCGAAACGCATGGTTGAGTGTGGACACGACGTAGTAATCCTGCTCGACTCAATCACACGTCTGGCACGCGCCTACAACACCGTGTCGCCGGCATCGGGCAAAATCCTCACCGGTGGTGTCGACGCCAACGCGCTGCAAAAGCCAAAACGCTTCTTCGGCGCCGCACGAAACATTGAAAACGGCGGCTCGCTCACAATCATCGCAACCGCACTTATCGAGACCGGTTCGAAGATGGACGAGGTGATTTTCGAAGAGTTCAAGGGCACTGGCAACATGGAGCTGCAGCTCGACCGCAAGCTGTCGAACAAACGCATCTTCCCTGCCGTCGACATCATCTCGTCGAGCACTCGACGCGACGACCTGCTCCTCAGCCAGGACACCATCAACCGCATGTGGATTCTCCGCCGGTTCCTCTCCGACCGCACTCCTATCGAGGCAATGGAGTTTATCAAGGACCGTATGGAGAAAACCCGCAGCAACGAGGAGCTGCTCCTGACAATGAACGACTAACTCTCGTCGACAACCCCACACATACCGGCGACAACCGACAATGGTTGTCGCCGGTATTGTTTTTATAGCGATGCTGCATAGGAAACACAAGGATTTACGACGCGCATTACGCAAAAGAGGATTTTAGGATTGCACTTTTTTTGCGTAACTTTACGGCAACAAAAACACTGACACAATGGCAATATCACTCTGCGCACTATCAACAATGGCTATGCTCGACCTTGCCGCCGCGGCTTCGCAGGCATGGCTGCCGATGCTTGTCGGCACTTACACCGACACCGACAGCAAAGGCATCTATCAATATCGCTTCAACCAAGAAAGCGGAACGGCAGAACTCACCGCCGTCACTCCGGCACGCAACCCGTCGTTTGTGATTTTCTCCGACAACGGCGACAACGTCTATGCCGTCGACGAGTCGGGCACCGACGACGACGCCCTTGCAGCATTCCGCTATGAAGGCATCGACAAGCCATTGACCCGCATCAACGCCGTGGCGACGGGCGGCAAAGCGCCGTGCAACATCTTCCAGACAAAAAATCTGATCTACACCGCCAACTATACGGGCGGAAGCATCACGGAGTTCAGACTTGCCGATGACGGAAGCATCAAGAAAGCCAACAAGGTAATGACGTTTTCGCTCACAGGCAAAGCTCCCGACAAAACAAGGCAGCAGTCAGCCCATCTCCACTGCGTCACCGCCGACCCCTACGAATGGCGCGCATTCGCCTGCGACCTCGGCAACGACTGCATCTACTCGCTCAAGCCCAACGCCGCATGCGACGGGCTTGAAGTGGACAGCACCCTATATGTAGCGGCAGGTTCAGGGCCACGCCACCTCACGTTTGACGACGAAGGCCGCTATGCCTACCTCATCACCGAACTGTCGGGCGAAGTGATGGTGTTCAGCCACCACGAAGGCAAGCTGACACAGATTCAAACCGTCACCGCCGACGACTGCCATGCCCGCGGCAGCGCCGACATCCATTTGACACCCGACGGACGCTTCCTCTATGCGTCAAACCGTCTGCAAGGCGATGGTATAGCCATCTTCAGCGTGGATAAAGAAAGCGGGATGCTCACACGCGCTGGCTACCAGCCCACAGCGCGGCATCCACGCAATTTTGCCATAACGCCCAACGGACGCTTCCTGCTTTGTGCCTGCCGTGACGCAGACACCATCCAAGTGTTTGCAATCGACCCCGACACCGGCATGCTCTCCGACACCAGCCACGACATCCACGTGCCCCACCCCGTGTGTATAGCCATAGGCTCAAAATAAAGTCACAGCAAATAATTCAACAATGCCAACAAACAAGAAATGTTCATGCTGAATGAGCACATCAAAAACATTAAAAATGAAATAACTGAATACAAGAAGGCGATGGATGATGACTTCACATTCAAAGAAGAAAAGGGAGACCAAGCAGGTGGACCAGAAACAAGCAAGGTGGACCGGAAAAGTGGACCAGAAACACGGAATGCCATCTTACGTCTTATATCCGAGAACGCAAGCATCACTTCACGCGAAATGGCTAACAAATTGGGCATCAACAGGAGCGCCGTGTCTAAGCATCTTAAGAAAATGCAAGACAACGACATCATTCACCGTGAGGGTTCACAGAAGTCCGGGCATTGGGTGATTATACGGCAGGATACGGATTTAGCATGAAGTTCACGACAAACAGTTTGCCGAGAGACATATTGGTTGTGGCAGCTATAACCAAGTCAAGTCAATTGAATAATCGGCCGTTGGAATTTCTCAGTGTCGTATGGCAACGAGTGATTCTGATGGCCGATTTGGGATAGAAGAAGAGACGGTTAGCGGCTTCTGACGAAATTAAGGAAACGGTTGAGTCCGTCGAGCATCACGCTGCGCGGACAAGCGATGTTCCACCGCATGTAGCCTTCGCCTTCGGCACCATACATCGTGCCGGCATTGAGCCATAGGCGGGCGTCGTCCAGAAGAGCATGCTCAAGCGCATCCGACGACATGCCAAGGCTGCTGCAGTCCATCCACACCAGATATGTGCCCTCAAGACGCGTTATAGGAAATTCCGCCAGCTCACGTCGGCAGAACTCCGCCATAGCCTCATAGTTGCCATGCAGATAGTCAACCAGCTGGTTGAGCCACTCTTCCCCTTCGTTGTAGGCAGCGATTGTCGCCGCCACGCCAAACGGATTCACGTCGCACACCTCGTTGATGTTTATCGCCTTGTCGATACGGCTTCGCAGGTCGTTGTCGAACGCCACGATATTTGCAATCTGCAGTCCGGCGATGTTGAAAGCCTTGCTCGGCGACACACACGTCACCGACCGGTGCAGAAAAGCGTCCGACAGCGACGCGAAAGGCGTATATTTGAACCCTTGATACACCAGTTCGCAGTGAATCTCATCAGCGACCACCGTCACGCCGTTGCGCAGACAGATGTTGCCAAGCCGCGTCAGCTCGTCGGGAGTCCAGACGCGCCCAGCCGGATTGTGGGGATTGCAGAGCAGCATCACTTTGGTGCGCGGGTCGGCGGCACAACGCTCAAGAGCGTCGAAATCCATCTTATAGGTGTCGGCGGTGCGGCGCAGAGGATTGCTCACAATCTCGCAGCCGTTGTTGCGTATCGACGAGAAGAAGCAGTTGTAGACTGGAGTCTGCACAATCACCTTGTCGCCCGGCACGGTCAGAGCCTTTATCACCGCCGATACCGCCGGCACCACTCCAGATGTGTAGATTATCCATTCGCGGTCGATGTCCCATCCATGCCTCCGGCTGAACCACGATGTCACGGCATCGTAGTAGGCGTCGGGCACACGGGTGTAGCCAAAGATTCCGTGCGCCACGCGTTTCTGCAGCGCGTCGATGATGGCAGGCGCCGTGCGGAAGTCCATGTCAGCCACCCACATAGGCAGCACGCCCTCGGGAGCGCTGTCCCACTTGTAAGAGTTTGTGGCGCGCCGGTCGATAGTCTTGTCGAAGTCGTATTTCATACAGGCAATTATTTTTTGTTTCGTTCAATCAGCAGGCAGTCGGCCGGCATCTTGATGTTGCCGTCGAGCACCACATCACCGAGGCAGTCAGCCTCGATGCGTCCGCTGCGCGGATTTTTCACGCCTCCTATGCTTCCTTTTATTGTTGCGTTCACGGAACTGTACTCGAAAGCGCGGTCGCAAGCCGGATCAAACGTGCAATTCTCAAGCACCAGATTCTCGGCATAACAGAGCGGTTGTTCGCCAGAGATGTGGCAGTTGACAAGGCGCAGGTTGCGCGAATGCCATCCCAGATACTCGCCATTGAGTTCCGAATCGTAGATGGTCACATTATCCACCTCCCAAAAGGCATCTTTGGTTGTGATTCTCGCGTTGCGCACCACTACGTTGCTCACATATTGGAACACGTATTTGGAGTCAGACACCAAGCCGTCGATTTCAATGTCGCTGCTGAACATAAAAGGATACGTTCCTCCTTGCAGCCGCAAGTTCTTAGCACGTATGCCCTTGCATCGCCAGAACGTCTCGTCGGCATCGGTCATCACCACGTTCTCAATGTCGATGTCGTGCATCTCGCGAAACATTTTCGGCGCGTCGATGTGCGTGTCAGTCATCCGCAGATGGTCGCTATACCACAGTGCAGAGCGTCCGCCCACATCGAAATGGCAACGATCAATCACGAACCCGTGCACATGCCAGAACGGATAGTTGCCCTCAAAACGGCAATTTGTCGCCTTGATGTTGCTGCACTCCTTTATCGCCGACTCGCCTTCGCGTATCACCACATTGTCGAGGTGTAGGTTGTGCGACTCAAACAGCGGTCGCTCGCCGCCGAATTCCTTATCTTTTATCAGTTCCATAACTGTGTTTTTTAATGTTCTATGCTGTCTGCAAATTTACGTGTTTTTCCGCAAAGCCCACCTATCCGAATTACCGAACTTTCAACCTTTTTTACCCCTTTATACGGCCTTCATCCAGCGTCGGCGCCACAAATGCACCAGGAAGATGGCGCCACGGAACGTCAGCTCAACACACATGGCAATCCACACACCGCGCAGTCCCATTGTTGGAGCAAGCCATGCAGCCATCGTAAGGCGCACAGCCCAGATGCTCAGGAAGTTCATCAGACAAGGCTTCAGCGTGTCGGCGGCACCGACACAAACGCCATACGCCACAATCGACGCGGCAAACATCGGCTCGGCAAACGCCTCGATGCGCAACGCCATTACACCAAGCCGGCGTATCTCGTCAACAGGCGTCATCAGCCCGATAATCTCGGGAGCAGCGACATACATAAGCACACCCATCACCGCCATCACCGCCATGCCCATTCCGACAGTGATTTTAGCGAAGCTCCACGTCAGGTCGCGACGGCGCGCACCGACACTCTGCCCCACAAGCGTGGTGGCAGCCTCAGCAATGCCATAACCTGGCATATAGCAAAGGCTCTCGGCTGTGATGGCAAACGAGTTGGCAGCGATGGAGCACACTCCCAGCGGCGCTACAATGGTGGTTATCGCAATCTGCGCGCTGCATATCACCCCATGCTCCAAACCCATCGGGAAACCGATTTTAACCGCCTTTCTGAGCGTGTCGGCTATCGACTGTCTCCATCCGCGCAGCCCTGCAAGCCGCAGATGTGACGTGCCGTGGCGCAGATACCACAACAGCCAAGCCACGACCACCGTTTCGGCAAGCACCGTGCCAAGAGCCGCACCCTCAACACCAAGTCCCGCACCTGGGAGAAACACATCGAATCCAGCCACAGCGACCGTACGCGAAGGGAAAATCAGCAGGAAGTTGAACACCACATCAAGGGCGCACATAGCCACTCCCGCCATGCTCGGCACGTGCATATTGCCGCTGCACCGCAGCATGCCGCCGGCAAGAAACTGCATCTGAAGCGCTGGAAGAAACAAGGATATTATCAGGAAATAAGTCGACGCATCGCGATGTATCGACTCGGCGCCGCCAAGCCAAACAGGCAAACTACTACTGATGCCGGCACCGATGGATGCAAGCAGAAGGCTGAACGCCAACACCGCCACCACCGACTGCCGCAACACGCGCTGCGCGCCTTCCCAGTCGCCGGCACCGATGCGGTGGGCAACCTGCACCGAA
>ULJK01005787.1_pt1 | contig 10562 bp, 9 predicted proteins | sample 1950861 | NCBI WGS metagenome assembly ULJK01 (sample SAMEA4835470, study PRJEB28245) | human gut metagenome | biome: gut microbiome; material: fecal sample | place: Denmark | collected 2008
AGATAAGGCTGCTTCCAACGCATTCAAATCAACAGGATTCATAATGCTATTGGCATTATTACGTTTAAGGCGCCCCGTTTCCGGATCCACTTCCATTTTGGAAGTGTCTACTACCTGTTTAATACAAACGAGAAACTTCATGACATCCCCCTTTATCTATTAAACCATATGATTCAGTATATCATACGGGCATGGATTATGCATAAAATATCACGCCTCGGTAACTCATTCAGTTTCCCTGCTTATGCAAGACTTCTCCCACTACAGATTGGGGGCCCAACAGCTTTTTGAGTGCTATTTCAGAATCCGCACTGAAGTCCAGATAAAACTCTCTGCTCATTGTAATCTTCTGGTGTGTTCTCTCCAGATGAAGAAATACAGGAACATTCCCATGATTTTCTCTCAATATGACCGACAACCGATTACTTACGGCATCAGATTCATGGGCAGCATCGATATAAAGATGGACTGACTTATACATCGGACGTACTACTTTATGGAACTGTGCCAGCGGTATAATCTCCTCAGCCAATATTCTTACATCCCTTTCATTCGCCTGCACACGTCCGCGGACACACACCGCGCGGTCTTCAGAAACCATCATACGTGAGTTTTCCCATACAGAAGGAAATATGACCGCTTCCATGGCTCCTTCATAATCTTCCAGACTTACATACCCCATAGGCGCGCCTTTTTTAGTTGTCATACTTTTGACGCGGGTTATAATCCCTCCAACAGAAACCATCTTCCCGTCATATTTCATCCCATCACTCAACAGTGAATAAATAGGCGAACAATATTTCATCTGCTGCTTATAAGAATCAAGAGGATGCCCGCTTACATAAAATCCAAGCAGTTTTCTTTCCGAATCGATCTTCTCCGCCGCCGACATATCTGGTAAATCGGGATAAACGATTGTTTTTGCCTTTATTTCTCCACCAAATAAGGACAATTGTCCCGATTCCCTGTCACTTCGCGTCACTGACGCATTATTTAATGCCTGGGGCAGCACTTCGATAAGCTGTCTGCGATTATAGCCAAAAGAATCCATAGCCCCGCAGCGAATCAGACTTTCACAGGCGCGGCTGTTCAATCCCTTGGAATCAATCCGTTCCAGCAGATCGGAAATAGATTTAAACGCGCCATCTTTTTTCCGTGCGCCGATAATGGAATTTACGATTCCTTCTCCTACATTTTGCACACCGGCAAGACCAAAAAGAATGGTATCCCCATTCACGGAAAATCCCGCTTCACTTCGATTTACATCAGGTGCCGCTATTTTTACTCCTGCACGTCTTGTGTCGGAAATATAACGGCTAACCTTATTACGATCCCCATTATAACAAGTCATCATAGCTGCCATAAACTCAGGTCTGTAATGTGCTTTTAAATATGCTGTCTGCCAGGCAATCCATCCATAACATACACTATGTGACTTATTGAATCCATATCCGGCAAAATGAACCATTAGATCAAATACACGGTTAGCAATTTCTTCACTTATTTTTTGTACTGCCGCCCCTTTAACAAACAACTCACGCTGGGCCTGCAGTATTTCCGGTTCTTTATGCCCCATCGCGCGACGAAGAAGATCCGCCTGACCAAGACTGAATCCCCCCATAACAGACGCAATCTGCATAACCTGTTCCTGATACAGGATAATCCCGTAAGTTTCTTTAAGAATTGTCTCCAACGAAGGATGCGGATAATCAACTGCCGTTTTCCCATGCTTGCGGTTAATAAAATCTTCCGCCATGCCACTCCCCAGCGGTCCGGGGCGATATAAGGCTACCATAGGAATCAAATCTTCAAAACACTCAGGTTCCAACTGCATCAAAAGCGATGTAAACCCTGATGATTCCGACTGAAATACCCCCACCGTATCTCCGGAGCACAGCATTTTGCAAGTCAATTCATCCACATGAGGAATCGCTTCTATGTCAAGCGCAATTCCTCTGTTCGTCTTAATCATTTCTAATGCATCATGAATAACCGTAAGATTGCGAAGACCTAAAAGATCCATCTTAAGCAGTCCAAGCTCTTCGTCCAAGTCCTTTTCATACTGGGTTTGAATAAAATTATCCTGGGTCAGTTGTATAGGAACATATTCTTCGACCGGTTCGGAACAGATCACTACGCCTGCCGCATGAGTTCCCGAGTTTCTTGAAAGGCCTTCTAAATCCAGACAATGGTCGATCAAACGGTGTATATTACTATCAGACGCATATAATTCCGCAAACTCTTTTGACCGTTCCAGCGTTGTCCTCAGCGTAACTCCGGGACCACTCGGAATCATTTTCGCAATCCGATCCACTTCCCGAAGCGGCATGCTTAACACACGCCCGACATCCCGAATTACCGCACGGGCAGCCAATGTACCAAAAGTAATAATCTGCGCCACATGGTCTTCACCATATTTTTTTGCTAAGTACTCAATGACCTGACCCCGCCCTCTGTAACAGAGATCCGTATCAATATCAGGCATAGAAATCCGTTCCGGATTTAAGAAGCGTTCAAAAAGCAAATGAAAACGCAGCGGATCCACTTCCGTGATATGGAGAAGGTATGACACGATACTCCCTGCAGCACTTCCTCGCCCCGGACCGATAGGAATACCGTGTGTTTTCGCATATTGAATGAAATCCATGACAATGAGAAAATAATCAGCAAACCCCATCTGGTTTATAACGCCCAGTTCATAATCAAGACGCTCTTTTTCCTTATTCCCATAGTTCGGATATCGCTCAGGAAGAGCTTCTTCACACAACCTGCGCAAATAAGTTGCCGCGGTTTCTCCTTCAGGAACGGTAAAAGACGGCAGCTTGTGTTTACCAAAAGTAAATGTGACATTGCACCGTTCTGCAATTCTCGCTGTATTCTCAATGGCCCCGGGAAAGTTTCCCAAAAGCGCTTTCATCTCTTCTCCGCTCTTACAATAGAATTCCTCATTCGCAAAACGGAATCTACCGGGATCATCCATCGTGTTTCCTGTTGATATACAAAGTTTGATCTCCTGACTTCCCGCATCCTTTTTTCTGGTATAGTGAAAATCATTGGTCGCCACGAGTCCAAGTCCATATTCTTTGGCAAGTTCAGCCAGCGCAGGCCGTACCGCCGCCTCTTCCGGCAATCCGTGGTTTTGTAATTCTATAAAGTAATTATCTTTTCCAAACGTATCCATATAAAACCGGATAATTTTTCTTGCCTGTTCCAAATCTCCCTTCAGGACTGCCTGTGGCAATTCGCCGCCGATACAAGCCGACAATGCAATAACACCTTCATGATACTTCAGAAGTAAATCATGATCTGCCCGAGGTTTATGATAGTATCCTTCCGTCCACGATTTTGAACAGATTTTTATAATATTCTTATAACCAGTGTTATTCTCTGCCAAGAGAATCAAATGAGCCAGCTTTTCTTTTTTATCGGCATCCTTAATGAAACGGCTCCCCGCTGTCACATATATCTCACAACCGATAATCGGCTTAATCCCCTGTTTTAAGCATTCTTTATAAAGGTAAACAGCTCCATACATAACGCCATGATCTGTAATGGCTATCGCCGTCTGCCCCAGTTCTTTTACATATGAAACAAGTTCCTTGATTCGACAAGTTCCATCAAATAGGCTGTACTCTGTATGAGAATGGAGATGAACAAATGAATCCATACTATCCTCCAATTCATTAACTATACACAATCAAATTACAAAAAGATATTTAGCATTTCAGTATTTATCATACCACAGGGATAATTCTCCACCAATAAAAAACAGGCTTTAACCTTATTTTTCTCTTGGTTGCCTGTTTTCCGTTTTTACTCAACTTTTTCTGATCTTTTCTTCTTTAGTACCACTGAACTACCGCTCTTTTCCGCTTCAAGAACATCATCTTCCGATAAGTGATCCGTATCTAAAACGATTTTCACACCCATCCGATCCAGCATTTCATCAATAGTATGCTGCGTTTTAAAAAGTTCACCCATTTTTAGCTCCTTATCCTCATTTTCATTCAAATATGGTCTTCCCAAACATATTCCACTTTATGACGACACATCCGCCAAATAAATACGATACCTGTCCATACGGCGGCAGCTCCGATAATCAAACTCATATCGACTTTGATTACAGAATCCTGCGCTGGGGAAGGAAAGCTTGACATCATGGTAAATAAATAGATACACACGGCGCCCCACTGCGCAATATAGGACAGCAACATCCCCGCATATACATGTCTGGCTCTTACGGAAAAAAACGCTATGACTGAAATAATTACAACAGATGAAAATCCTGACAGAAGCATATCTGTTCCAAATATTTCACGATTCCCCAAAACATACCATGCACCAAAAACAGCAATAAATGCCATCAATGAAAGAATATTGGTTACAAGGAAAGTCGCCCGAAATCTTTCCCCTAATGGGTTCGCTGTCTTACAGGCTCCATAGATGGCACCGACCTGAATACAACTCATAAACAACCAAATAAGGCCAAACACACTTTTCGTTGTAAAAAGGTCCCGATTGTCCAATTCCAACGCAAGAACCCCTGCAGAGATGACATTAATGATTGTGATAAAACGGACTCCTCTTAATAGCAAAGGCTGCTGGAATATATTCCCCCAAAAGGCTGCCGCTAACCGCACAATCATTCCCGTAAGAATAATCCCCAAAGGCCAAAATGTGCTTTCCGGAATATTAAACCGACCATTCGAAAAAAGTGCGCCAGTCACCCCCGCGCAGAGAAACGCCCATGCTTCATTTCCGTCTAACCCCGGTTTTAAAAGATTAAGCGCCGTCTTTCTTTCCTCTTCGTTTTGCGCAACCATCGGTGCTACAATAGCTACGCCAAAATCCTGAGATTCCAGCCACAAATATATGGCAAGAAAAAACATCGGTACAAATAATATATAATCAGTAGAATCCATCATTCCCCCCTAATCTGTATCGGAATTTATCGGAACAGCTTTTACCCCGAAGTATGTCCATATTTTATCACAAATAAAAAAGAAATGAATCTCATGGCTTTTCTCGCACCGCTTTGTTATGATAACTGATAAGAGGTGATTTTATGTCTAACTTATTAAAATTGACCATAATCCTCACAAAGGCTAAAGTCGCAGATATTGCAACAAGAAGATTATTATCCTTTGGTGATAAAATGATAAAAACAAATTCAAAAAGGCGGTTCACTCCGCTCCGGCCGATTGCAGGCGTTTTCTGGCTCTTACATCCTCGAAAGGCACTTTATTTCTTTATACTGCAGAAATCTCTGACGGTTGCATGGTCTATTACAAAATCCATCATCAATAAAAAAGTTTAGAATGCAATCCATATCTAATTACGCAGCATTTTTCGTATTTCATCAGCAGCTTCCAATATCGTTCCACCGCCATGCACGGCATATAAGCACAAAGCAGCAAGACAAAATATGTCATTCTTGGTATCTGCATATACTGGATAGGAAAACACTGATTCCTCTGCAAAAAAACTGTTTATTTCCATTTTGGTAACACAAGTGATCAGCTTTCTCGTTAAGGCTCCTTCATAGATAATAAGACCCTGCTTTTCCATGCACCGGGCCGCATGAGCAAAAAGCCCCGACTCCTCCAGATCCTTCGTTACAATCACAAAGGAGTCGGCCGCTCTTATCCGTGCCAATGCTTCTACACGATTACTTAATACAGACTGATGTCCGGCAAAAAATAATCCCGCTTTTATTCCCTGCCTATCTAAAAAATGGCAAAGGGATAAGGCCTTTTTTTTTGCAGATTCATCAGGAACCATAAAAACAATCACCAAAGACATTCCCTGGTTTTCATCCGGATACCGTTCTGCCAATTCAGCCAGCTGTTTATAGGAAATCCCTGCCAATCTGTTCACACTTTCATGAAAAATCTCTCGGTTATGCCGAGAGATCGTAAATAAACGTTAAAAATGATTAAAAGATTTACGCCCAGATGGTGCCAACTGCCCTTCCATCGCTTTAATCATTCGTCTGCGTTCTTCTATATCGCTCTTTTCACGTCCCGATATAACGGCACCCCAAATAAGGCCTACCGAAATAACATTAGTCAACAATGACGTACCGCCATAAGAAATAAAGGGCAATGGAATCCCAGTGACAGGAAAACATCCAATGACCATTGCCATATTAATAATTCCCTGCACAGAGATAAGCAATGTCAATCCGTAAACAAGTAAAGATTCATAAGGTTGTTTCAACTGGCGGGCGCAGGAAAACCCGCACATAAGAAATCCCATGAACAGGCACATAACAACAACTGAACCGATGAATCCAAACTCCTGGCTGAAAACTGCATAAGCAAAATCTGTATGCTGTTCAGGAAGGTATAAAAATTTGTACACCCCTTCCCCCGGTCCCTGCCCCCAAAATCCACCGGAACCGACTGCGGTTAAACTCCGTACAATCTGATATCCCGCCCCCAAAGGATCGGCAAACGGATCCCATAATATAGCCATACGCTCCGCGCGATAAGCAGAAACAACAGCCAGATATCCCCCAAGACAAACTGCCGTCACAATTCCTGCCAAGATTTCCAAAAACGGCATCCCCGCAAGAATATAAAGCAGTCCCGGAAAAAAAAGGATAATAGCCGCCGTTCCCATGTCAGGTTGGAGCAAAACAATCGTTGCCAAAACCGCAGGACATAATATCGGCAAAAAATGATGGACAAGCCCCCTCCTTTTCCGACGCTTTCCCATAGGGCGATTCAATATACCATAAAAAACTGTAATAGGCTCTTTATTATTGATCCGTTTCGCCAAAAAAGCAGCCGTCCAAATAATTCCCGCAACTTTCGCCAATTCCGAAGGCTGCAGTGACATGGGGCCCAACATAATCCAGCGATTCGCACCATTAACACTAATTCCCGCAAATTTAACAAGAATAAGAAGCAGAAATACCGCAATAAACCAAAGCCAAGCACCTTGCCGAATTTTATTCGTTCCCAATTTAACAGCAATCCAGGCTGCAAAAATTCCTCCTAAGAGAAACAGGATGTGGTTCGATATATGTTTATATGCGCTTCCGCCGTCATAAATATCCATATAATATGTCGAGCTGTATATATTTAAGCATCCTATCACTATAAGCACGCCGGTAATCGCAATAAGCCACCGTAAAGAATCCGGTACATACTTCATCTTATCGGACGCGTGGCCACGAGACGACATACAAGGTTCCCCTTTCTGCTGAACTTTTCTTCATACTCTGTTTCCACATCGCCTTTCACCGGTTCACGGTGGAGATCGTAAGTAATGAAAGAAATCTTCCATCCCATTTCCTTGAACTCCGCCAAAGAAAAATCAAAGAGGTCTTTATTATCTGTTTTAAAACGGATTTCTCCACCTTCTTTAAGTATCCATTCATATTTTTTCAGGAACTCTCTATAAGTCAATCGCCGCTTCGCATGTCTGGCTTTAGGCCAAGGATCGCTAAAATTCAAATAAATGACGGAAACCTCTCCCTGGGCAAAAATATCCTGAATATGTTTCACATCCCCTAAAATCAAGCGGACATTGGCAACTGGCGGATCCATCTCTGCGGTCTTCTTAGCCGCATAATAAATGACACCTTCCTGTACCTCCATTCCTATATAGTTGATATCAGGATGAACGCTTGCCATGCGGGAAATAAACCGTCCCTTTCCTGTACCGAATTCTACATGAATTGGGTTCTCAGGTTCAGGAAATAAAGTATTCCATTTGCCTTTCAGCCGTGTCGGCTCCTCCATGTATAAAATATCCGTATAATCCTTTATCGCTTCATCTATCCAAGGTTTCCTCCGAAGACGCATAGATCCTCCACCATTTTATTTTCCTTATTGATTATAGCATAATGACCACCGCATAAACCGATTGTCTGAAGGCCGCTACTTTTGACTGACGCCTTCATTTCTAATATACGTTACCGGCTGCGTTCGTAAAAATGTCTGATCAAAATTGTTCCAATTAAAATTCATATGGCCCGCTTCTTCTGCCGCCTCCATTCTTTTCGATTCCACAACCTGTCGATTTCTTCCTTATTTTCTCCTACCTGTTCCCTATCATTCCTAATCATTACGTTTCCATACATCGTCATTAATGTGGTTACATCCTTATCAAAATCAGGTGAAAACAGATTACATGCTGAATCATAATGGACAGCGGTCAATCCCATCATTCCCATCAGCGTATCATACAGCATATCATTGGAAAACGGTACGTTCCTTCGCGCCTCAATCATCGCGGCCGTCTGCGGATTTATCCGATGATAGTCCTCAGACATATAAATCCAAAATGGAATATGAACCATGGTGAAGTTAAATTGATCCGCATTGTGTCCCGGTCGGGCCGTCACCTCTTCACCATGATCAGAGAAATACATAACAGCATCAGCATGCAGGTAATTGGTGGCCTCATTCATGATAGATTCCATCACATAATCATTAAATAGAACTGAATTATCATATTCATCATTCATAACCTCTGCCGTTTCACGTTCTTTAGATGTATCAACCGGCCAATGATAGAACTCTCTGGGATAGCGGTCCCAATAACTGATATGGCTCCCCATCAAATGAATGACGATCAGCTGCCTCCTGTTTGCAGGATCCACTTTCTTTAAATAAGGTATCAGCGCAGTATCGTAATCTTTCGTAATTACATCGGTTCCTATATATTGATTAAGCCAATATTGGTCATCACACTCAGAACCGATAGCACCGATAGGCGTATCCCATATACCGAAACGGGACTGATTAGATATCCATGTAGTTTTAAATCCCGCTTCTCTTGCCAAATCAATAATAGAATAAGCATCAGACAAATTCATTCCGTTATATTGGTTCTTCTCCGTCAGCGCACAAGTGAGAACTTGTACCGTCTGCGTATAGCAGGAATAGACATGATTAAAAAACGTATAGTGAGGATCTATGTTTGCCTCTGTTTGAAACGGCGTCGTTTCCCTTTTATATCCATATACATGCATATGATCCCGCGTAAGCGATTCTCCTATGACCAGTATATATACTCCATCAGGAGCCGCTTTCAGCTTCGCCAGCACATCTGGATCTGTAATGTGCATATTCCGCCTTGCTTTTAAAATGGATTGATACTCGCCAAAGCTTCTTAAAGTTTGATATGCCTCAGCATATACATGGGCGATACGCGTACTGCTGATAGAAAGTACAGAAAGCCCACAATTCGCAAAGAAGAAGAAAAGCAATACAAACCAGGCCTTTTTGGATACAATTTCTTCCTGATGAAAGCTGTACCTGCTAGTAAGAAACACCAATGCCCCCAACAGGATCAGCGCGATAATCCCGCCTGCCAATCCGGCATAGGGAAGATTTACTTCCATGTAAGAAATCGCTTCCGATATATTTGTCTGCGCCATGGCTATCATCATATTCACTGACAAAAGAGCCTTAGTCGTCATATAATACCCGATATAGCTGAATTGGATCAGCACATATAAGAGAATGAAAACCATGCAGATAATCCGGGCAATCATTCTCCACCTATGCGGCAGCAGCCATACAGCAGTAAGACAGGAAATAAAAAGATAAAGAGGCGTGCTAAATTCCCCCGATAAATCTGCCATATCCAGAGTGACATTAGCTTGTATAGATAAATAAGGCACAATAAGAGAAAGCCCGAATAAAAACGTAATCGTAAGCCACAGTGATACAATCGCTTTTAATAAATGCCGTCTGATGAAGTATGCAGTCACGAATCCTGTTTGTAGAAAAAGCAAAAAAAGTTTAATTAATGAATATGGCTGATATCCGCCGGGCGCACCAAAATACCAGCTCAAGAAAAATGTGATTCCTACAGGTATGAATGTGGCAAATGCCCACCAGTATATCCAATGTATATTTCCAGACTTATCCATACCCGGCATATGATTTACAGTCTCTCTGGTTCCCATGTATATAAAACCTTTACTCCATATAATGTACTTATTTTATATCTTTGATTATTCTAACACAGCCGTAAAGAAATCATATCCATCTTTCCTCCCTATAAATTTAAAAAGATGGTATCCGCGAAAAGATAACCATCTTTCACTTTTATGTATAAATAAACCTCTAATTTGTTAATGCTCTCAAAGGCGCCGGAATCTTTCCTCCCCGGGCAATAAACTGATCTGCTTTAAACCGATTAATATCAATAACCGGCGCATATCCCATAAGTCCGCCGAAATTAACCATGTCTCCAGGCTTCTTTCCTGGAGCCGGAATCAGTCTTGTCGCCGTCGTTTTGTTATTAATCATGCCGATTGCGGCTTCATCAGCAAGAATAGCCGAAATCGTCGCTGCGGAAGTATCTCCCGGAATTGCTATCATATCCAATCCGACGGAACATACGCAGGTCATGGCTTCCAATTTTTCCAAAGAAAGACTTCCCCGCTGCACCGCTTCAATCATACCAAGGTCTTCGCTGACCGGAATAAATGCTCCCGACAGGCCTCCGACACTAGAAGACGCCATGAGACCGCCCTTTTTCACCGAGTCATTCAAAAGTGCAAGTGCCGCGGTCGTCCCCGGTCCGCCGCAGCTTTC
>ULJK01004556.1_pt1 | contig 10408 bp, 10 predicted proteins | sample 1950861 | NCBI WGS metagenome assembly ULJK01 (sample SAMEA4835470, study PRJEB28245) | human gut metagenome | biome: gut microbiome; material: fecal sample | place: Denmark | collected 2008
TAATATCTGGCTTCCTGATTTTAAATATTTTGACAATGAACTGGCTTTTCGCTATTCAAAAGCAAAAGATTACTTTGAACAGGCCTCTGCTTCTATCGCCCAGATGATCCACCAGACCGGCGCACCAGAATATACGCTCCATCCTTCCTCTGTCCCCGGCAGACCGGATTTTCCCTTAATGACGAAAGGCGTCATTATCCGCCACATGGTCCTTCCCGGACATAAAGATGACTCTATCCGGTTGCTTTACTGGATCCACCAACATTTTCCGGAGCATTCCTATCTGATAAGTCTGTTAAGCCAGTACACTCCTTATACCAAAAATCCGGACTATCCCCAGCTAAACCGCCGGATCACTTCTTATGAGTATAACAAAGTAGTAGATACTGCCCTGGAGCTTGGCATGACTGACGGTTTTATGCAGCAAAAAAGCAGTGCGAAAGAAGAATACACACCGCCTTTTAATCTGGAAGGGCTGTAAAATGACAAAAAACAAGACGGATATCGAATCTTTGATTAACCACTTCGCGATTACGATATCCGTCTCTTAACTATCTCGTCCATTGGACTAGCCTCTCTTTTCTGAAACATTTGAAACTTTCGTTTCTGTTTCTTTCTCTCTATATTCAGTTGTAATCCTCATTCTCTTTTTCTTCCGCTTTATTTCTTTACTTCTTATTTATATTATATTTCTTTCTATCTGGTATTCTCTCTTTCGTCCTGATCATACTTTCTCGTCATACGACCAAACCGAAACCGGATTTTCCAAATCTTTGTACTTTTCACTTTTTGATACTCTTGTGGATAGGTTCTCAAATAAGCGGTTTTTAAAGATTTGAGGTTGTCCTGGTTTCATTTATAAATCACGTCTTTTATAAATGAAACAATGTTATCTTTCTGGCGGTCCGTACCTCCTTTTCTTAAATTTTTTCGAAACTGATTGTCTACAATTTCTTTTTTATTTATTTCCTTCGTTCTTTTGTTGTCTTTAATATACCAGATATCTCGCATTTTGTCAATACTATTTTAAAATTAATTCTATATTTTTAGCATATTAGTGAATTGTATCTATTGATTACAATTATTTATATTTTTAATATATTTTAATGCTTATAAACAAATTTAAAATGTATATTTTCAGAATATTTCAAAAATGCTATACAGAAACAGATGCTGTCTTTATTTCTGTATAGCATTTTCACTCATTTACTTTTCTTTTCCGGGAGCTGATAAACACACATCTTCTAAATTAGATGCCATTTCCGGTCCTGTTGGTCTTCCACCGCTGGTAACTCCCATCCGGGTGCGGATGGCGATAATATCGTCGATCTGCTGCTGAGAGAGAAGTGCTTTCTTTCCCAGAATAAAATTATTCATCATCAGGATCTTTGCATAATATTCCGTTGTTTCCATACGATAGTATGCCTGGATTAGGCTGGTGCCCCAGGTGAGAGCCCCATGATTGGCTAAAAGTACTGCATTATAATTTTTGCAGTAAGGTGCTATGGAGTCCGGCACATCTGTTGTTCCCGGAAGAGCAAAGTGTGCAAGAGGCACACATCCTAATGCCAGGATCCCTTCTACCAAAACCGGCTCATCTAAGCTCATACCAGCGCATGCAAATGCTGTAGCTGTAAGAGGATGGGCATGAACCACGCCCTGTACCTGTGGATTTTCTTTAAACACACGAAGGTGCATTTTGATCTCGCTGGAAGGCTTGTAAGTGCCTTCCAGTATATTTCCGTCCAAATCCATTTTCACAAGCATTTCCTCTGTCATAAAACCTTTGGATACGCCTGTAGGAGTAGCCCAGATCGCATTATCTCCAACCTTACATGTAATATTTCCGTCATTAGATGCTACAAAGCCGCTGTGGTACAGTCTACGCCCCACATCCAGGATCAGGCTACGGGCCTGTGCATCTGAAACATAATCAGTCATTTTTCTTCTCCTTCTTAAAATTAAATTTAGAAGCAGATTCCCATACTCGCCAGTGCTGCCAGAGCAAAAGCTGCGATCAACGGGATCACTACGGATACTACGAACATATCCAAGTAAGATTCCTTATGTGTCATGCCTACCAGTGCCAGAACAGTAATGGTTGCTCCGTTATATGGAAGACTGTCCAGACCACCTGCAGCTACAGCTGCCACTCTATGAAGAACCTGAGGTGCAATGCCAGACGCCAGATAGGTATCTGCCAGTGCTTCCAGTGCTGCTCCCAGTCCACCCGATGCAGAAGCGGTCATTCCGCAGAGAATATTAATAGAAAGAACTTCACTTAACAGTGCATTAGAGGAAATTCCCAGTGCAAAAGCCTGGATAATGCCAAAAATAGCCAGGGATTTTGTTACAGAACCAAAGCCAACAACCGCACAGCTGTTGATCAGCGGAGCCAGAGACTCGTTTGCTGCTTTTTTCAGATTGTCTTTTAATCCGTCTTTTAATTTGCTAAAGTTAACAGCTGCAATGAAAAGGATGGCAACCAGCATACCAAGAAGTACGCTCCATGTACCACTGTTTGCAGCCAGTGTACTGTTAAAGCTTTCTTCCAGATAACTTCCATCAACATTGGGATATACCATTTTAGAAAGAACCAGGTTTACTACCAGAATGATCAGGATGGGAGCAAATGCAAGTCCGATACCTGGAACTTCTTTATTATCGGATACGATCTTATCCTGATAATTTCCATATCCTTCCCCTGCTTTTTTCGCTTTGTTAGTACGGTAAGACAGCCATGCCATGCCACCGCCAAACATAATAACAGTTGCAATGATACCAAGGACAGGTGCTGCCCAGGAGTCTGTTCCAAAATAAGTCATTGGAATGGTATTCTGAACCTGTGGGCTTCCAGGAAGTGCTGTCATGGTAAAGGTAAATGCGCCAAGAGCGATAGCACCAGGAATGAGACGCTTCGGAATATCAGCTGCGCGGAATACAGCGATTGCTACAGGAAGCATAACAAATGCTACTACGAATAAGGAAACACCGCCGTATGTTAAAATAGCGCAAGTCAATACAACAGAAAGTACGGCACGGCTTTTTCCTAATTTTAAAGTACAGAACTGTGCGATAGACTGTGCGTTTCCTGAAATATCCATTAACTTTGCAAAAACTGCTCCGAACAGATAGATTGGAAAATAGTTTTTCGCGTAATTTGCGAAACCGGACATATATGTAATGGTGTAAGACGCCATAAAATGTCCCTTCAGTCCATAGGAAAACAGTACCGCGATCAGTGCAGCAATAGGCGCCGCAATGATAACGCTGTGGCCTTTAAATGCAAGTACAACTAAAAGTGCGATGGCAACAAATAATCCTATGATCCCAATGGTAGTTCCCATAAATAAATCCCCCTTTATTCATGTGCAAGTAAAAGTACCTCATGTGCTACAGTTTCAGAAAATGCCTTCTCATTGATGTTTGCATCTACAATGACCAGTTTTACATTATTTCCGATCTTTTTCTTAAATGCGTCAACCATGACCTCATCTACTTCTGGATCATACATTGGTCCACCTGGAGCGGCAGCTTCACAGCAGCCTTTTGCCGGTATTACCAGTGTTACCGGACTGACCGCCTGGTTCAGCCTGCTGCAGACAACATCAACGATCTTCTCTGCCTCTTCTTTGTAGATCTTACAGTGGCAGATACTGGAATTATGATATACCTTTTTCCTCTGGTCAATATCATCCGGAAGCCCCTCTCCCTGTTCATTGATAAAATAATCTACCATGTCCAAAGCACCAGGCACCACTACCATAGGTATTTTGTGCTCTACAGCTGTCATCAGACGATCATTTGCACCTACGCAATATCCACCAATGGTCTCACAGGTAATCTCATGAAGGGTCATATCCAGCGCCACATCAATACGGCCTTCCCGCATCAGATTTTCCATACATCTTCCGCCAACGCCATTTGCGTGGAAGACTACATTTTCAAACAGACCACTTTCTTCGATCATATGAAGAGCATTTTCTGTTCCTTTAGAAGTTACGCCTAATTCTGTCGCTCCAAGGACTTTTTTGCCCTCTTCGCTCGGGAAGGTTTTAGCGTACTCAGCCAGTCCCATAGCTGCGCTGCATACGCTCTGGATCACAGTCTTAGTAATACTGTTCAGACCGGAAATATCAGCTACTGTATGCATAACGAAAATATCTTTGTCTCCTACATACTGCTCCATGGTCCTGCTTCCACATGCCAGAGAAGATGCTACGATCTTCGGCACAGCAAAAGGCAGTGTCTTCATTGCCATTGCCGCCATTTTTGCGTTCTGTCCGCCTCCAATAGAAATGACAACATCAAATTTTCCTTCTGCATACAACTGCGGAAGTACAAAGGCTGCAGCCTTGCTCATAACATCAATACTTGCGGCTTTTCCTAATGGATCAAAATCTTCCCACTCGATCCCGTAGCGTTTTAATATTTCCACCGGTGTGATATCTGCCCCGTCTACCAGATTTTTGGTACTGATATCAATGATATAGGTGGAAAATCCCTGTTTTTGGATCACAGATGCTGCATACAGGGTTTCTTTTTTCTTTGTATCCAAAGATGCGATCAACGCGATTGTTTTTGCCATACCCCTACCATCCTTCTTCCGGCTTTTGCCGGAATGTACTGTTATTTTCCAATGATCCTTCCAGAATTAATAAGATCGATCATCTCAGGTGCATGAGTAGGAAGGATGAATTCCTGGCTCTTTGCACGTTTCTTTAATTCTTCGATGCTGTGCCATTCTTCAACGATATTTACAAATCTGGAAGGTGGTGTAATATCATAGAAAATATCCGGGCATGGTTTTAAGTTATCATATGTAAAGATCAGATCGCCGCAGCAGTGGAACTGGCCTTCTTTTGTATTTACAACTACGGTCTGGTGTCCAACAGAGTGGCCTGGTGTAGGATATACACTAATTCCGTCAAGAACTTCACATTCTCCGTCTAATAAAACAAATTCTCTGCCTTCCCACTGTGGATGGATGCCAAGATGTGGCTCTTCGTAGGACTTATAGTACAGAGGAATTGGATTTAATGCAAATTCGTATTCCTTTCTCTGTGCGTATAATTTTGCATTCTTAAACATTGGAGTATAGTAAACATGATCCCAGTGTAAATGGGTGTAGATAATGTCAGTGATCTCATCGCAGCTGATGCCCATTTTCTCTAACTGCTCATAGATCGCATAACCTTCCGGCTGAACGGAACCTGGATGATGATATTTGTTGGCGATCTCAGTACTGGACATTCCGGTGTCGATCAGGATCTTCCTGTCTTCGCTCTGTACTAAAAATACAGTTACAGGAAGCTGAATATTTCCTTCTACATCATAATACTTATGGGTGCTGTTGTGATACAGATAATTTGCCTTGTTAGAGTTTACCATTCCAGTGTTAATAGGTGTGATTGTGTATTCTTTCATATATATTTATCTCCTTCTTTAAATTATTTCAACATCTCAAACTTTTTCTGTTCCCAGTTGATCATGGAAGTCTCTTCGATCAACTCTGCCGTCTGTCCTGCTTTTACAGCTGTCTTATCCATGGTTACAATGCCATGTCCCTTTAAGATCAGTGCCAGCAATCCCGGATTTTTATCGATCACTTCAAAAACCTTTGGCAATTCTTCTTCGGTTACTGCCTGAGTAGCTACGTCCACAACAGGAATCGGATATTTTAACTTCAATTCTGAATGCATGGTCACCAGGTCAACCTGGGAGAAATTCAGTGAATTTAAAATAGCATAAGGGCTGTGGGTGTGAACAATGCCTCCAATCTGTGGATATCTTTTATACAGATTTCCATGTAAGGTAGACTCTCTGGTAGGCTTGCCTCCCATGACTACATTTCCGTCAAAATCTGTGATACATAAGTTATCCTCTGTACACTGCCCATAGGAAAAGCCACTTGGCTTTACGATCATCAGATTTTCCCCCGGGATCCTGACACTTAAGTTTCCCCCTGTTCCTGTCTGGATACCGCTTTCATAAGTACGCTTGGCTGCAGCCAGGAAATCATTTTTTGCATTTAAAAATGCTGTGTTCATACCTCTTCTCCTTTCGGTTTATTTTTATACCAATTTGCGTCTCTGTTTTATATACCAATATATACCACAATCTTTTCTTCTTGTCAACAAAGTGATATATTTTTTATTCCATTTCGGCTTTTTATGCAATTTCACCTGTTTGTTTTTGTAGATTTCTTATAATAAGTTGGTTTGGTATACTTTGGTTCAAACCACTTTCATTCCAATAAGCACATGCACAAAAAAAGAACAGCTCTGCCTTTTTCAGTCAAGCTGCTCTTTTCCATCTTCTTTTTCTATTTTATTTTTCTTTCTTACCACTATTTTATTTTTCTGTCATACTATTTCCGTATCAAGTGGTGTACCACACCTTCGGCACCGGACTTTCCCCTTCTTTTTCTTCTGGTACTTTCCTTGCCAGCAGTTCTTCTACTCTGCTTAAATGAGCCATCATAGCTTCTCTTGCTCCTGCTTCATTGTGGATCAGGATATTTTCAAAAATACTGCAGTGATAAGTAACTACTTCATCCATAGGCGTAGTCATTTTTAAACTCCAGTACTGATGAAGGGACATAATATTAGGCATTGCTTCCAGGCACTGCTCAAATACAGGATTATGGGAAGCCCGCAGGATCAGACGGTGAAACTTCGCATCTGCCTGAAAGAAATCATTGTCCTGACCGGTTTTCAGTTTCCGGATCTCCTGGATTGTGGTGATCAATGCCTTTTCCAGATCATCGATCTCATCTTTACGGATATTTTTTGCCGCCTGGGCTGCCGCTTCTGACTCCAGCAGTTTTCTTACATGAATGGTTTCAAGAAGGATCACATCCGGCTGCATAAAGGTTTCTGTCTGTTCTTTCTCTCCATTCTGCATAGCGTTTGCCGTACTTTTTACAAAGGTTCCGGCTCCCCGCTTGATCTCTAATATTCCCATATCAGAAAGAGCTTTTAACGCTTCTCTTACCGGAATGCGGCTTACATTGTAGTATTCTGAAAGTTCACGTTCAGAAGGCAGTTTACTGCCAACGGGATATTCTCCTCTTAAGATCTTGGCCTTCATATCATCTAGGATCATTCTGTTTGCATTATTATTTTTCATATTTTATAATTTTCTCCAGTTTGATACCTAGTATTATACCAGTCAGACCAATTTCATGCAATTAGGAAGATACCAAAACGTACCAGTCATTTTCTATTTCTTTTAGCAAATCCAGACATAAAAAGATCCCGAAAGGATCTAATGCCCAGTGACTAGGCCTTATCTTCTTTCGGGAAATGTTTTCGTACTATATAATATGTAACCATATGGGATGCTGCTGTTATGATCCAGGAAACCGGATAGGACAGGTACAGCACTTCCAGCGTGCGGTTGACCGCAAAGATTGTAAAGATCCAGAATACACGGAATGCGCATGCTCCTGTAAGGGATACAAACATGGGGATCACAGAATATCCCATTCCTCTTAAACTTCCTACCATACAGTCCATAAGACCGCAAAGGAAATAGGTACCGCAGATGATCCGCAGTCTTCGCATACCAAAGCTTAAAACTTCCGGATCAGAGGAATAGATACCCAACAGCTGATGGCCGCCAAGAACTGCGCCCCATCCCAGTACCAGTCCAACTACAGTAACAACTCCAAGACAGATATTTTTTATCTTATCAATACGGCTGAATTTTTCACCGCCCAGGTTCTGGCTGGTAAAACTCAAACTGGTCTGATACACCGCATTCATGGCTGTGTATACAAAGCCTTCAATATTGGAAGAAGCCGTATTTCCCGCCATGGCAATGGAACCAAAAGAGTTAACAGATGACTGGATCAGCACATTGGATATGGAAAAGATCGCTCCCTGCATACCTGCCGGAAGACCTACACGCACAATCTGTGTCAGCTTTCCGGATACAATACGAAGTTTTGTAAGATGCAGCTTCATGGCTCCGTTTTCCTTCATCAGACTGCGGATAATAAGACCTGCTGATACACATTCAGAAATAACAGTAGCCCAGGCAACACCGTCTACTCCCATTCCCAGCTGGATCACAAAAAACAGATTTAACACTACATTTACTGCACCGGCCGCAAACAGAAAGTACAGAGGCCGTCTGGTATCCCCCACTGCCCTTAAAAGAGCTGCGCCAAAGTTATAGATCATAAGCACCGGCATTCCAAAAAAATAGATCCGCAGATACAGTGCCGCCTGATCCAGTACATCATCCGGTGTTCCCATGAGTGTGAGCATAGGCTTTGAAGCACTTTCTCCAAGAACTACCAGGAACAGACCGCTTAATATAGCCATCATGATCGCTGTGTGTACCGTATCCTGGATATCTTTTTCTTTCTGTGCGCCATAATATCTGGCTGCTAAAACGTTAACACCCACAGAAAGCCCTACAAACACATTGATCATCAGATTGATCAAAGATGCCGTAGAGCCAACTGCTGCTAACGCTGTACTTCCCGCAAATCTTCCTACTACAATGATATCCGCTGCATTAAAAAGCAGCTGAAGGATACCTGAAAGCATAAGGGGAATTGAAAAAACAAGGATCTTGCCCAGAAGAGGGCCGTTACACATGTCTATTTCATATGATTTTTTCATTCTCTGTATGCTCCGCTCCCATCTAGCCTGCGGCCATCTATGGTACAGTTTGTCATCATCACGCCGTCTGAAGGGTTCAGATAATACAAGGCTCCCATAGAGTCCTGCCAGCCTGTCAACATATATCCATCCATGCCAAAAAGATACCACTTATCATTGATCTTTGCCCAGGATGTAAGGTACTCTCCCTGATACTGGTAGCGCCATCCTTTTACATCTTTTTCCCATTTTCCCAGATGGATATTACGGTAAGCAGCCATATCTGTTTCCGGAGCCATGGTAAAATAATATTCTTTGCGCTCATCATCCTTGGAAAATTCCACCACGTAACAGCGTTCCAGGGAGTCGTAAACATCTCCTTTTTCGCTTTCACGGCTAAATGTTTCCGGGCGGACCACCGGATAATGTTCTCCTTCTTTCAGACCATATACACGGCATTCCAGATTTTTCTCTGTTCCGCCGTCATAAGTAACCAGGTAATAGCTTAAGGTCACATCATCCAGGTTTAAGGTGTCTGAATTTTTTGTAACGGTAAATGTATCTTTTTCAGATGCCCGGTTTCCCATTATATAGGAAGTATATCCATCATAAATAGGAGTCTGCCTGTTATTGATATCCATATGCAGGGTAAGGGGAACTTCTTTTTTAAAGGCAGAGCCAGCCTGAGAAGAGAAGGCGCTTCCGACAGCCAGAACTGCTGCCAGAAGCAATGTCACGCATTTTTTCACTTAACATCCTCCTCTCATCTGTCCTACTTTAAAATAACTTTCTTAAAGTTCTTCTTTCCGCGCTTAACTACAACGCCGTCACCTGCAAACTGGTCTTTTGCAAATACTGCCTTGATATCCTTGATCTGAGTTCCGTCAACAGATACACCGCCCTGCTCTACGTTTCTTCTTGCCTCAGAACGGGATGCAGCCAGGCCGGACTTTGTAAGAACGGTTAAAATGTCAATATTGTCATCTGCGAAATCTTCTTCACTTAACTCGCAGGTTGGCATATTATCTGTATTAGCGCCGCCTGCAAATAAAGCTCTTGCGCCTTCCTGTGCCTTTGTTGCCTCTTCTTCACCATGAACTAACTTGGTCAGCTCAAATGCAAGGATTTCTTTTGCCTTATTTAACTGGCTTCCTTCCCACTTGTCCATCTCATCGATCTGCTCTAATGGCAGGAAGGTAAGCATACGCAGGCACTTAAGAACGTCAGCATCACCAACATTTCTCCAGTACTGATAGAAGTCAAATGGAGATGTCTTTTCAGGATCCAGCCATACAGCGCCGGACTGGGTCTTGCCCATCTTCTTGCCTTCGGAGTTTAATAACAGGGTAATGGTCATAGCATGAGCGTCTTTGCCCAGTTTACGACGGATCAGCTCGGTACCGCCTAACATATTGCTCCACTGGTCATCACCACCAAACTGCATGTTGCAGCCGTAGCGCTGGAACAGCTCATAGAAGTCGTAGCTCTGCATCAGCATGTAGTTGAACTCTAAGAAGCTTAAACCTTTTTCCATTCTCTGCTTGTAGCACTCTGCACGGAGCATGTTATTTACAGAGAAATGAGGTCCTACTTCTCTTAAGAATTCGATGTAGTTTAAGTTCATCAGCCACTCAGCATTGTTTACCATCAGGGCTTTTCCATCGGAGAAGTCGATAAAACGGCTCATCTGCTTCTTGAAGCAGTCACAGTTGTGCTGGATGATCTCAGGAGTCATCATCTTACGCATATCTGTACGTCCGGATGGGTCACCTACCATACCGGTTCCGCCGCCG
>ULJK01019295.1_pt1 | contig 10310 bp, 5 predicted proteins | sample 1950861 | NCBI WGS metagenome assembly ULJK01 (sample SAMEA4835470, study PRJEB28245) | human gut metagenome | biome: gut microbiome; material: fecal sample | place: Denmark | collected 2008
CACAGGTAATCACTCTTTGTGACCAGTTCTATGCACGTATAGCCAAAGCCGCCGCTGCACAAGGCAAGCCTGTCGGTGGTGATTTCGCCTCTATTACTATCACTGAACTGGACGACCTTAAGAGCGGTGGCGAATACTCCAAACCCGATGCGGCAGCCGGTGAAACCGTAGGTGTGGAATACTTCCAGAAAGGCGTATGCTACTATAACATCCTCATCCGTCATGACGACGCTATCACCGCAACGATGGCGCTTGGCAAATACGGTGTCGTACGCAACAACTGGTACACACTGACTATCAACAGCGTGAAGCAACCGGGTAGTCCCTGGCTTCCTGACACCACAAATCCTACTGACCCGAAAGACCCGGGTGAGGACGATGATGACAAGGAAGCATATCTCTCTGTAGAAATTACGGTAAATCCATGGACTACCTGGAGCCAGGGAGTGGATTTGTAATGACTGATATATCGGGCTAAAATAACAATTAAAATTATAAGAAGGCGTTATGATACGGCGCAGGCTTGTCTTGTGGCGCCTTCTTTTTTCTTTCTTTTCGTTTTTATCCAGCCGGCGGAGGCTTATTTCCGTGAATCAAGACCTTGATTTTAAAAGAAACAGATAAAAAACCAGGTCTTGCCATACAGACAAGTTTTGCGGCTTGTCCACCAAAGCAGATTATTCCGAGAAAAGCGCGCGAAGCCGCTTTTCCACACTATATATAGAAATTAGAAAAAATAAATAGAACCATAGATTATGAGAAAGATAATGAAAACAGAGGGTGCCGTCCGGCGGATGGGTTATGGAAGTTGCCTGTTGTTATTGCTTGTACTCTTTTCCTGCACATCCATTGATGAGACCCTGCCGGAATGCCGGCTGTATGTCCGTTTCCGGTATGACTATAACATGGAGTTTTCCGACGCTTTTGCATCGCAAGTGAATCGTGTCGACGTGTTTGTATTCGACAAGGATGGCACGTTTGTCATGAAGAAGAGCGAGCAGGGGGAAACTCTGGGCGGCGGCAGCTACCGTATGCCGTTGCCGCTTCCGGCCGGTGAATACCGGATAGCCGCCTGGGCGGGAATGAGCGATGACTTTGAAATGCCGGAACCGGTTGCCGGAAAAACGACACTGGAAGAATTGACGGTAAGAATGAAACGGGAAGAGTCACTGGTGCACAATAAAGCCCTGAACCCGCTTTGGTATGGCGGGGTACAGGCCGTCAGCTTTACCGGCAGACAGGAACAGACGGAAACGGTCTCCCTGATAAAGGATACCAATAAGTTCCGCTTCATCCTGCAAAAGTCCGGACCGGGGGAAGAACTGGATATCAATGACTGCCTGTTCGAAATCCGTGCGGACAACGGATATTACGACTGGAACAATGACCTGCTGGATGACGACATGATTAGTTACCGGCCGTATTATCTGGAAAAAGTGGAGGATGTGGGCATTGTGGTGGAAATGAACACCATGCGCCTGCTCGAACATAAAAAGGTGTATCTGACGCTTACGCGCAAGTCGGACGGCAAGGAACTGATGAAGATTGACCTGATACCTTACCTGCTTCTTACAAAAATGGAAGGGCACAATATCCCGGCGCAGGAATACCTCGACCGTCAGAGCGAGTATGCGATAGTCTTTTTCTATAACCCGGAATTATTGAATTTCCTTTCCACGAAGATTGTGATTAACGGCTGGACTATCTGGTTGAAAGGTGAAGACCTCTGATAAATAAACAAAGATTGATGAATATGAGATATAAAGGTTATATATGGTGGGCATGGTTGCTGTTGGTCTTGTTTTCCTGTACGGAAAGCGAACAGGCAATTGAACCGGTAAATCCCGGGGAAGTACGGATGAGCATGAATATCAGTACGCGTGCCGCGAATGACCCGGAAGTGCTGAACGCGAACGAAACCCGCATCAGCCGCCTTCGCATCTATGTCTTTGACGGCACGTCACTGGATAAGATGTATTACTGGCAAGGGCTAACCGCTACCGACGGTACTTATACTACTCCGGTTTTTACGGTGAAAGCCGCTACCGGGAAAACATTATATGCCATTGTAAACGAACCTGTTGATACGAATACCCGTGCTATATTGGAGTCTGTAGACCATCCCGACGACCTGGTGGACGTGCAGTATCAAATGGCGGATTACTTGACAACTAAGACCAATGTAAATGTAGTGGAATATACTAAAGATTACTGCCTGCCCATGTATGGAGAACTGGCAGGAGTGGATGCGGCGGAAGGGACGACGCAGACAGTCAACATGCGTGTAGACCGTGCGGTGGCACGTGTGGATGTCTATATGCGTAAAGAAGCGGGAAACTGGGAGGAAGTTCAGATACCTGCGATGTTGGTTGTGACGGGAGTTTCCAAAACCGGGTTCATTTCTCCCGAGAAGACTGGTAATTATGCATCTTCCGTAATCAATATGCTGTTGAGAAAGACAGTCGGAGAAATTCCTGAAGAAACTTCCCCGAAAGACAAAGGCGTATTGGCTTACTCTTTTTATATTCCGGAAATGGAATGCAAAGACAGTAAATTGCAAATAGGTATCGACGAATACGATATGATAGAGTTAGGTGGAGACGCGAATAATTCAGGCGGAGCGCCTTTGGAAAAGCTGGAGCGTAATCATGTCTATCAATTACTGTGCCGGTTCATGCAAAAAACAGTCTCTTTGGATATAGACTTGACGGTGTGTCCGTGGATAGCGTTAGAACCCCAGGTGGAAGAAGTGAAGGATATACAAATAACGAACTGTTATGTTGTACCGCCCGGCGGAAGAGTACATATACCTACAGACGGGGTGTACAAGGCATGGGCACAAATGGATGAATTTGAACGTACGCCTATTCCCGAAGGTGAGGTTATGGCCGAAGTGCTTTGGCAGGACGAAATAGGAGTGATGACGGAGCATAGTGTGAAAGTGATGAATGCGGACAAACGTGATAAAGCTTATATCGTTGTAGAGACAGGGAATAAGGCGGGAAATGCAGTAGTTGCAATGAAAGTGAATGGAGAAATTTATTGGAGTTGGCATATTTGGTGTACGGACTATAACCCGAACCTGAAAGAGGGACAACAGGAACTTAATGGGTTTGTCTGGATGGATAGGAATTTAGGAGCGACATACAATAAATATAATGAAGAGGGGGGGATTAAGTCCAAAGGCTTTTTGTACCAGTGGGGACGGAAAGACTTGTTTCCGCCTACAAAGGGTTGGGAGAAAACGGAATCTGATGAAGACTTGTACAATCTTGCTGGTGAAATTATAACTTTCTCAAAAGTTCCAGTGGAAGTCTTTAATAATATACCTAATTCAGTACATAACTCTATGAGTTTTTATACGAGTGAAGAAAGCTGGTATACGAATGCAAAGGGAACATATAGAAGAAATGATTTGAGCTTATGGAATAGCAAAGTAGGAAAGAAAACGATTTTTGACCCCTGCCCGGATGGTTGGAGGGTGCCTGTTGGTAAAGATGGGGAGTATGAATCTCCATGGGAACAGGCTAAAAAAAATGTTACGCCTTTGGTGCGTTATAAAGGATTTTCTCTCAAGGGTATTTATTATCCTGCAGCAGGTTATCGTGAACTATTAACAGGGAATATGCCAAATAATTCTTTCTTGGATAATGCATTATATTGGGCGGGGAATATTCCGTCTTTATATAGACAGCCTAGTATAATGCGTTATACATTAATAGATTCTACAGGTTATTCCTTTTCTATAAGTGTTGCGTGGGATGCTTATGGCGGTTCTGTACGATGTGTGAAAGAATAAAATGGAGGTTACTATGATAAATAAATTATTTGCATTTTTCTTTATAGCATACTTATTATCTTCATGTGTAGAAGATATAGAGAATTATGCCCTTGGCAATGTGGACAACATGATACCCGACGGCAAGGAACTGATGGAACTCCGTTTGGTGATACCCGGGGATAAACAGCCGGTTGCCCGAAGCATTGAGAATGGAACGGCCGGTGAGAACAGGATTGAGCAGCTTTACATGGATGTTATGGACGGCGGCGGGAATCCGATAGAGTACCGACCCCGTTCCACAGGGGACGGAACATTGAAGTTGACTCATGATGGTGATAGTGTCTACGTGGTTTCTACACTGTTTGATATAGGGACATTGAAGGATGGTTACACCTTGCGTGTACGTGCCAATGCGGATGAGCCTCACGGAATAATCGGACAACCCGTTCCCCCTTTCTACATGTCGGGCACGGGAGTGATTGTGGAGCGCGGATACAGGAACTTCAGAGCTTCCGCACATTTGTTGCGGGGGGTGGCCAAACTGCGGACAACCATTCGTAAAACTTCTTCTACTGTTCCGCAGGAATTGACTATAGGAGATGTAAAAGTACAGGTGCTTCACGTCGCGGATAGGATTCGTAAATATGCTCCGTTTCCTTCTCATGCCAATGAAGCTATTACCAATAATAAAGAAAATGGACTGGAGGAGTATCTATTACATTATTTGGATTATCCGGAAGTAAGTCTGACAGATATAGCATTACAAGAGCAAGGTGAACTTGACGGTGAGGCAGTCACTTTTTATTCTCATTACGTCTATGAAAATTATCTGGAACAGGAGTCCGATTACGACATAGATACCAACGTGACGTCATTGAAAGTAGTTATTCCGGTGACGGATGGAGTTACCAGTCGGGTGATAGAGCGCACGATACCTGTAAAAGCGGAAAATTCTTATCGGATAAAACGTAACCATATTTATTCGGTGGACGTACAAGTGCTAAGTATCAATGAAGTGAAAGTATTCACGGATATGCTCGATTGGGAAGATGTAGGAGTCACAGGGGATATTGTAGGCACTTACTTTGATATAGACAGGAGTGCAAGTAAGGGAATAACGCTTATTAAAGATATTGCCGACCCGGTGAAGCTGGTGAAAGTGGACTGTCATACTCCGGGACGCTTACGAATCAGGGCTTTGCAACCTAATAAGACGGATTTAATATCAACAACAGATTTACAGCTATATTGCAATGGAATAGCGGAAACGGATAAACTGGCGGATAACAGTGACATATATGACCTTACTGCCGCACAAGTAATGAATTTCTATTGTACCACCGGCAGTGTTCCCGCCAACTTTGAAGGTGGTTTTATCGAAATCTCTTCCGATAATGTACATGTGGTATATATTCCTATCGGTTCATTGGATACTTTTATTCCATTGGACACGGAAGGGACTTCCAACAGTTATATAGCAGATAGAGGTGCGGCTTCTTATTCTTTCACAGCTACCATAATGGGAAACGGAGCGGACGGCATTATTGACGAAGGGAAGTTTGAAGACGCAAGTGGCAATATCTTGACAAAAGCTGGTGGTGCCAACATACATCCTTTATCGGCCAAATTGCTTTGGCAGGATACGGATGAACTGGTGGAACAGGTTGCTTTAGTCAATGGCAGGGTTCAGGTGAAAATGGGACGAAGCCGGGGAAATGCATTGATAGCTGTTTATGATAAGGCTGATCCTAATGCGGAGGATGCGAAAGTGTTGTGGAGTTGGCACCTTTGGTGTACGCCTGTGCCACAAATAATAGAATATACTGCACCAAGGACAGGTCATGAATATACAATAATGGACCGTAATGTAGGAGCAACTACTTCCACATTAGGCTTGGTAACGACTCAAGGATTACAGTATCAATTTGGACGTAAGGACCCGTTTACTACTTCATTGGATTATGATGAGACTGTAGCAGTTTTTTTACGTAATGTAAGAAGTGATAGTCTGCCACATCTATTTTCTTATGAAGAACCATTAACTATTGCTCAAGCTATAGGTAAACCAGATGTATTTATCCACAGAATGAATCTATCCGGAGGTAAATGGTGTGAAACTTCAGAAATGAAGTATTTATGGGGAAATCCAGAAGGACAAGCAGAGTATTTTCCAAGTCTAACAGTTAAAACAATTTATGACCCTTGCCCTATAGGTTATAAAGTACCACCAGTTGATGCTTTAATGTTACAAATGAAGAGCTATAGTCAATATGAACATGGTGGAATTTACTATGCTGGTGAAGAAGGTGATAATACGAAATTGATTAATATGCCAGCTGTCCACTCTGCGTACCACGCATATGGTACATCTATAGCCTATTGGACTTCATCAGATTTTGGAAAACCTAATTCAACGTTTGAATGGGGAGAGTTTGGATTTATGCACACGTATTATCCGGGCTCGCATACTTTAAGGTATAATGCTTTTGCACGCCCCGGCTCTATACGTTGTGTAAAGGAATAATTCATTAGAAATCAAAAAAGTATAAATGAAATGAAAACAAAAATACAGCAACGCTTATATTACTTATTCAGAGAATGTCTATTAATTCTCTGTACAATTAATATTCCTTTGTTAGTTGGTTGTAGCGATGATAATGAAATGGGTATAATTAATCCATCTCAAAAGAATATTATCAGATTATCTATCCCTGATGCGGAACTGGTTCAGGTACGTAGTGTGGCAAATGAGTCGGAATGTAAGATTAGCGGTATACAAGTGTTCGTATACAATGATTCTCACACCTCATCTCCTGTATATTATCAGGAGGGTACGACTGATTCATCTTTTTTGTTTGGAAATGGAACTGCGTCGCCAACCGTGACATTGAAAGAATATGTTCCCGCCGACAAAGAACGAATTTATGTAGTTTGTAACCTGACTAATCGTTCTTCTGTATCAGGAACAGCTGATTTTCTTATAGATGAAACGGTTAGTGAGGAACAGTTAAGAAATTACGCTAGTCAAGGCTTGATAAGAGGTTTCTCTAATTTGAAAGATGAAGAACAGACATTTCCTATGTACGGTTGGATGGAATGGAATGAAAATGCTACCTCTAACGCGTGTCTATTAACTCGCTGTCTTGCAAAAATAACGGTTGATGCAGCAGCGGATTTGTTTACCGGTAAACAGGTCTATTGGGAATGGAAAAATTTGAATTATTCGGATTTTGTATTGGACAGCGAATATCGTGGCATTTATCAAGGAGCTATCAATGACGCCGGTACTTCCGGAAAGTATGATTTACTTTCTGCGACAACGCCTGTCGACGGGGCGATTGGATTGGTGACTGCCTATTACCCTTTGGAGTACAAGCATTCTGTTTATGCTTTAGGGGATGTGGTGGATGAAAAAAAGTTCTCCCAAGACCGTTCCATGTTGCTTCTTACTGTTCAGAATCCGGATGGCTCAAATAAGGAATATTATCGTCTGGACTTTTGGGATAAAGAGACAGGAAAGTATCTGGATATAGTGCGAAACCACGCTTATCGTTTCAATATTACGAAGTTGAAAAGTAAAGGATATACTTCCGCACAGGAAGCAATCCAGAATCCGGGAAGTAATATTGAATATACAATAACTGTTTCTGAAAAATGGGCGCAAAAGTTCAACTCAAACGGGCAATATCTGGTTTATATGGATAGGAAAGAAATAAAGTTATTGCATGGTACAATAATGGACCCGGTGATAATGTTGAAGATAGAGTTGCAGGCAGATGATGCAGGAAATGTCAATTTGGATAATGTGACAACCCGTAAAGTACGTTTATTGGGAAAGGATAAAGAGCTAGTGTCCCGTTTTTTCATTCAAACATTTTATAGCACGGATAATGAACATCTGATTCCAATAGATAATGGAATTGTCATGGACGGTATACCTTCTGTACCTGGTGCGATAAATAGTACCGGAAACGAATGTGAATTACCGTTGGATAATAAATATTGGATATATGCTACTGTGGTCTACGGAGCTACTCTTATGCCGAGGGAAGGATTCCTGGAAATAACAATAGGCAACATAGTGAAGTATATCCCTTTCAGTATCATACCTGAAACAGAAGCGTTTCCTGTAGATGAAGACGGTCCGGCAAACTGCTTTATCACTCCGGTGACTTATGGCGTTTATTCGTTTGACGCTACGGTGATAGGAAATGGGGTGGATGGTATAGTGGCGGAAACGAGAGGAAATCCAGACGGGAGGAGTGGCGTCTTTACAGAGGAGATAGAAAGATATCATTTTAAAAATGGAATGGGGGAAGATATATCTGTTTCTAAAAATGTAGGTATAACTCCTAAATCTGCAAAACTTATTTGGCAGGACCAAGAAAATCTTATTTCGCAAGTGTCATTTAATACCACTACTAATCGGGTTGAATTTTTGAGTAACGGTGCAGGAAATGGGATTATTGCAGTTTATGACAAATCAGACCCGAATGCGGAAGATGCAAATGTGCTTTGGAGTTGGCATATCTGGTGTACGGAGAAACCTGATATTATTGAATTGGGGTTACCGACCAATGGAGAAAAGTATAGCGGGAAGAATTATAAAATTATGGACAGGGATTTGGGAGCGACAACTAATATTCCCGATAAACTGACGACTTGTGGCTTAGGATATCAGTGGGGACGTAAAGACCCTTTTATTGGTATGGCTTCATTTTATACATATACATCTCTAGACAATCTCGAACCCAAAAATGCTCCAATGTATAACGTCCGTGGAACGAAGCAGGAATTGAAAGAGGAAATGTCAAATGAAAGTACAGGGACAATTGAATATGCAATAAAACACCCTAATGTGTTTATTAGAGCTAGCAGCGATTGGCTATATTATAAGGAGATGTTTGGTAATCAATATCTATGGGGAAATAATCCTTATTCGAGATATAAAATGGTTGATATAGAGACAATGAAGACTATTTATGACCCATGTCCTGCAGGTTATAAGATATCGCCGCCAGATGTATATGGAGCATTTCTAAAAGAGCCTATAATAATGTATAGTCTGACGGATGATGATTTTACACCAAATATTATTGGACATGTAGGAGAGATGAAGGCAAAGAGTTTTTATACTCCGTCATTTACTGAATATGGAGCCTATTTTTATTGTGGAGGAGAAAATAGTGCGCGAAAGGTCTATTTTATTTCTGCGGGTATTCGTTTGGCGGATGTTTACGAGGTTCAGCCTGGTTATACAGCTCATCTTAGTGGAACAATGACTTCGATTTTTGGCGATGGCATGAATACTGTAATGTCCTTTACTATCGCAACGCATGATATTTTTTATTGTTCCTTCGGAGGAGTGGATGGTTTATCGGAACTGCGTGCTTCCGCTGCACAAGTCCGCTGCGTCCGTGACGAATAAACATATATAATTCATTTTTAAATACAAACCTATGAACAAATCAGAACTAATCAAAGAAGTAGCCCTTAAAGGTCAGTTGAGCTTTAACGAAGCTACGAATGCTGTAGATGCAATCATGGAAACCATTGCGGAAACAATGCATAAAGGGGAGAGTGTCACTTTAGTCGGTTTTGGCAGTTTTGTCATCCAAGAGCGGAAAGCACGTAACGGGCATAATCCTGCCACAGGCGGCTCCATGGTAATTCCGTCAAAGCGACAAGTGAAATTCCGTCCCGGAAGTAAAATGAAATTAGAGTAAAGAAACAGGTTAAACTAAATGTTGAACATAAAAATTGAAACATGAAAAAGAAAATTATTACAGTTGCATTGGTATTATCATCAGTCTGTGCCATGGCACAGCAAAAGGAAAATCGTGACACGGATGGAAGTATTCTCCGTGGCCCGTATGAAACGAATAGTTTCTGGAGTAACTGGTATATCGGTGTAGGCGGTGGAATCAATATCTATGAAGGCGAATTTGATAACAAGACATCGGTGGGCAACCGTATTGCTCCTGCACTGGATGTTGCGTTGGGCAAGTGGATAACTCCTTCTTACGGAGTCCGCCTACAATATTCGGGTCTGAAAGCCAAGGGGCTGACGGATGCAAGCGGGATGTATGCCAAAGGGGCGCATCGCGGTTATTATAAGGAAGAGTTTAATGTTTCCAATCTCCATGCGGACTTTATGTGGAACTGGTCGAACGGTTTCCTCGGATTCAATGAGAAACGTGTGTGGAATGTGATTCCGTTTGTCGGTTTCGGCTGGGCACGTTCGTGGGGAAACAGTACGCATGATAATGAAATTGCCGCCAACATTGGTATTTTGAATACGTTCCGCCTGGGCAAGCGTCTGGACCTGACTCTGGAAGGACGACAGATGCTTGTGAAAGAGTCTTTTGACGGAACTGTAAGTGGCAGCAAAGGTGAAGGAATGAGTTCTGTGACACTGGGGCTAAGCGTGAAGTTGGGCAAGACCCGTTTCAATCGTGTCGAGAAAGTGGCTCCGGCAGATTATTCATCTTATAATGAACGTATCAACGCGCTTCGTGCCAAAAATCAT